>ENA-ORXD01000064-ORXD01000064.1-sediment-metagenome-genome-assembly--contig:-NODE-64-length-183075-cov-8.257560_pt1 | contig 183075 bp, 153 predicted proteins | sample MGYA00237862_ERZ511471 | MGnify/ENA metagenome assembly ERZ511471
GCATAAACAACCACGCCGGCTTCGGCGGCATAGATATTCAGACTGTTCAGATAAATTCCAAAATCAAGACCGGTATGGAAATAAATATAATCACTCCCGTTATAAGAACGGCGATTTCCATAAGTAGACATGAAGCCGATTGTGTCATCAGCAACCGAGCCGTCTACCGGATAGATGAAGACACCCTGCCAGTATTTCTGCGGGGAAACCTGGAGAGTATAGGAACGTATAAGGTCATCTTCCGGACCGGTGATAGCCGGATCGACCGTTTCATCCTGAACATATAATGGAGGATCCTGAATAAAAGTTCCTGCCTCCTGCAGCAGCATCTGATCATAAGAAAATAGCTGAACAGATTGTGAACTGCCCACTAAATTGAATGATATCAGACCCGGATCTGCCATAGCATGGATGCCCTGAATGGCATAATAAGCGTTGTCCTGACCGCTGTATGGGAAAAAGTGCAGGGTATGGTCACCCATAATGCCGGTCAGATCCAACGGTTCGGTTGTATTGACCTTGATCAATATCGTGTCACCCTGAACGAGCGGGAGGGGAGAGATCTCTATATCACGGATAAATGGAGAGATCTTGCTGATCGCCTGATCTGCTCCGATAGCTGCGAAGATGGGTGTATTGACGATCAATGCATTTCCTGAATTCATCTCATTTTGCTGCAGAAGAACCCATGGATTCAACTGCTGGCGGACAGCATTCTCTATAAAAGTATCCTGGGTTTGCATGGTATGAGCGATATACAGAGAGGTATTTTCATCCTGCACCGGAACAATGATATTCGTTCCGACATAGACTTCGTTTGGAGAGGTGATCTTGTTGAGCGATAAAAGTGTATCCATTGAAATGTCATTCGCAATGGATAGATCTTCGAGCGACTCTCCGATATTGATCGCACGGGTTAGCAGCTGCCCTGTGATCCCTTCCAGCCCGGGAATATATAAGGCAGTTCCTTCTGAAATAAGATCCTGATTGACAATACCGTTGAGCAAAATAATATCGTCAACTGACGTATTGAATTTTTCAGCGATTAGTGTTAATGTTTCACCGGATTGGACAATGTACACAGGATAAACAGTATCATCTTGTGCGAAACCGGTGCTTACATTGGTTGTGATCAGAAAAAGAGATAGAAAGAAAGAGATAAAAAGTCTTTTACGCATTTTTTTGTTTCTATGCTTCCAATCTGCTACAATTAGGAATAGAAGGCAATTAAGTTTACCACAGTGAGAACCATGAAAATTACGACCTGGAATATAAATGGAATTCGCGCAGCATTAAAAAAAGACATAGCAAAATGGATAGGGGACTATAAGCCGGACATACTCTGTCTTCAAGAAGTAAAAGCAAAATTCGAGCAGGTTGATCTAAACCCAATACTGGATCTGGGTTATTCCGTGATCTGGAATGCCGCTGAACGACCAGGATACAGTGGGGTGGCAACGTTCTATCTCAACGAACCTGCTGCTGTGATCAAGGGAATGGGAATCGAACAATTCGATGCCGAGGGAAGGATCATACAAACCAGTTTTCCGGGATTTGAACTTTTCAATATTTATTTCCCTAATGGGGGGCAGGAGAATAAGCGGGTTCCTTTCAAACTTGAATTTTATAAAGAATTGCTTGATAAATGTGATGCGCTGCATAAAGAGGGGAAAAATATAATAATCACTGGAGATTTCAACACGGCGCACAGCGAGATCGATCTAAAGAATCCCAAGCAAAATGAAAAGAACACAGGGTTTCTTCCCGAAGAAAGAGCCTGGATCGATACCTATCTGGAACATGATTTTATAGATATCTTTCGAAAACGATACCCTGAAAAAGAACAGTACTCCTGGTGGACATATCGATTCAATTCAAGAGAAAGAAACATCGGATGGCGTCTGGATTATTATCTGATATCATCCCGGTTGGAAGAAAAGATCATAGATGTAACTATACATGATGAGGTCATGGGATCTGATCATTGTCCAGTAACTCTGGAAATTAAAAATTAGAAGGATGGAGGTTGAATGCCAAAAAGTAAAATAATGATTGTTGATGACCATGAAGTGGTCAGACTGGGATTGATTTCACTGCTTGAGCAAAATTCACAGTATGAGGTTGTTGCACAAGCAGAAAATGCGCTGGAAGCAATTAAAAAAGTTGAAACTTATAAACCTGATATTGTATTAATGGATATTGACCTGCCAGGCATTGACGGGATTGAGACAACAAAAAGGGCACTTCAGATGAAACCCGACATGAAAATTATTGCTCTCTCCATGTTTAGCGATGAAGAATATTATTATAAGATGATTGAAGCGGGAGCAAAAGGATTTCTGCTTAAGGATTCAGATATATCTGAGGTTAAACAGGCAATTATTTCTGTTTATACAGGTAAAACCCATTTTTCCGAACAAATCCTTCTTAATCTGGTAAAAAATAAGACAAGTGCTCTGGCCAATGAAAACAAAGATTGCTCTCTCTCAACCCGTGAGAGCGAGGTTTTACTGGAGATATGCATGGGACATTCAAACCTGGAAATTGCTGAAAAACTAAACATAAGTAAACGCACTGTCGATAAACACAGAGCCCATCTGCTGGAAAAAACCAACTCCAAAAATACTGCAAGTCTTGTCATTTTTGCACTGAAAAATAACCTTATAGATATTTAATAAGGGATCACGGGATCACGATATCACGGGATCACGGGATCACGTTTTGTCCCCTTCGTCCCCTTCGTCCCCTTCGTCCCCTTCGTCCCCTTTGTCCCTTTTGTCCCTTTTGTCCCCTTCGTCCCCTTCGTCCCCATTGTCCCTTTTGTCCCCTTCGTCCCAATACGTATTTATACCCATAGCGAAAAAGCTTAATAAATTTAGGTTTTTAATGTCTTTTATAGTTTAAAAGGTAAAAGTAATTTTGATTTTTAAATAAACTTTCGCCTATGGGAAAGATGTACGATTATCTTTCACAGGATGTCAGATTTATTGAAGGCCTGAATGCATGTATCAATTGCGGAACCTGTTCGGCCATCTGTCCTGCTGCTGCTTTTTACGATTACGACCCGCGTGAAATAGCCGACATAAGCCAGTCAAGAGATGAGGAAGAAATTACGGCACTGCTGAAAAGTGATGTAATCTGGTATTGCGGTGAATGCATGTCATGCGCAACCCGTTGTCCGCGCGGAAATAAACCCGGATTAATTATTATCGCCCTTCGCTCATTATCTCAGAAACTGGGATTCTTCACCGAATCAGAAAAAGGAAGACAACAACTGGCCATTAAACGTATGGTGGGTGAATCTATCCTCGAAACCGGATATTGTGTTTATGCAGGTCACATTAATACCAAGGACTTTCCTGAGCAGGGACCCGTGTGGGACTGGATAATAAAAAATCCTGCAGAGGTATACAAAAGACTCGGGGGTAACTACAACGGAGATGGCAAAGGACTCTTACGAAAGATACCGGAAGAATCCCTGAAAGAATTAAAAGCCATTTTCGATGAAACAGGTGCAAGCGAACAGTTTGAACAAATTGAAGCTGCCAGTGAGAAAAAAGCAGAGGAACTGGGAATAACCTTTGGAAAAGGAAAAGATTGTGAATATTTCAGGTATGTATATGAAGGGAGAACAACCCTATGAACATTGAAGGAAAAAGGAGGATATGGAAGGCCTATCAGAAAGAAATAGCTGATGACAGGTATTATTATGCGCGGAGCTGTATAAGGCAGAATTTTTTCCCGGGATCGGAAACGGCTTTCCTGAGAATATTGAAAGAAGAACTGGGAAAAGATATACATGATGATCCCAGACATACTACCTGTACAGGAATTGCCTATCACTGTGATGTTATTCCTTTTGAAACCACAATGACCGTGGTTGCAAGGCAATTCTCCCTAATGTCGGAAGCAGGGTATACTAATTATGTTCCCTCCTGTATCACTTCTTTCGGAATATATACTGAGATCCTGGAAACCTGGCACCATTTCCCCGAAATTGAAGCAAAAGTCAGGGAGATGCTATGGAAATCAACAAAAAGAGAATTCAGCAAACCGGCAAACCTGGCTCATGCCAGTGATATCATTTACAAGTTCAGGAATGAGATAGCAGCAAAGGGAAAATACAGGTTGATTAATCAGCATACCGGAAATCCGCTGAGAGTTGTGGAACACATCGGATGTCATTATTCCCGTATGTTCCCTCATAAGGGTGTTGGCGGAGCCGAATATCCATATGTACTTGCAGGAATGATCGAATCCTGGGGCGGTGAGGTGGTTGACTATCCCGAAAGAAGACACTGCTGCGGATTCGGTTTCCGTCAGTATCTTGTGAAAGCAAACAGGGGGTATAGTGCAGCGTGCTCTAAAAAGAAATTCGAATCCATGGCCCCTTTTACTCCCGATATGATCATTACCAATTGTCCCGGATGCCCGTATTTTCTCGACAGATGGCAGTTTGTAATAGCTGAGATGCAAGGCATAACTTACGGCACAGCAGGTCAGGGCATCCCTGTATTTACCTATGAAGAAGTGGCCGGACTCGTTCTGGGGTACGATCCGTGGGACCTCGGATTACAGACACACCAGGTTGCAGTGGAACCCCTGCTTGACAAGCTTGGTATTCCTTATGATCCTGAAATGAAATATAAGGCGGAAGGCGGAAGATTCATAGGTACACCCGAATATCCCGAAGTATTAAAAGTTTGTTAACTATTAGTTTGATTTATGCCACAAAAAAAGAGCATACTTATCATCGGCGGGGGAGTAACCGGTATGGAAGCCTCAGCAAGACTGACAGAACTGGGATTCAACGTTGTCCTCGTTGAAAGACAGGGCAGACTCGGAGGCCATGTTGACAACTGGGACTTCCTCTTCCCCGACAGGAAACCTGCTGCCAATATTCTTAACCCCCTTAAAGATGCAATCAATTATAAGGTAGAGGTAAAGTTAAGTTCAGAAATTTCCAGTATTAAAAAATTAAACGGCCAGTATGTCACCTCACTGTCAACAGGTGATTTTATAAAAACAGATGCCATCCTGGTAGCTACCGGTTTTGATCTGTTTGATGCGGTGAAAAAAGAAGAGTATGGCTATGGAATTTACGAAAAGGTGATAACAGCAGCAGATCTGGAAGAGTATTTCTCAGGAAAGAACGGACATAAATTACTCAGGAAAGATGGCCGGGGGAAAATAGGCATTCTGCACTGCGTAGGGTCGCGCGATGAAAAAGCCGGCAATGAATATTGTTCCAAAGTTTGTTGCGTTACCGGAGTAAAACAGGCCATGAAACTGAGAGAATATTTTCCCGGTTATGAAGTGTATTGTTTTTATATGGATCTGCGGATGTTCGGAAGGTACTTTGAAGATCTGTACAAGGAAGCCCAGGAAAAATGGGGAGTGCAATTTATCCGGGGAAGGGTTTCCGAAGCTTCCGAAACTCACGATAACAAAATAATGGTCAAATTCGAAGATACGCTCGCGGGAAAACCCATGAAGATATCCCTTGACCTGGTTATCCTGCTCACAGGTTTCGTTCCGGCAGCAGGGGCATTACAGTTAAAAGAACTATTGAGCCTGGAAACAGGGAAAGACAGATTTTTTAAACCTGTTGATGAACATCTGAAGAGAAATCACACATCACGCCAGGGGGTATTCCTCGCAGGTGCATGCACAGGGCCTAAGTCCATTGCCGAATCCATTACAGAAGCGCGGGCGGTTGCACTCGAAATTTCATCATTTCTAAAAAATAACGAATGATGGTAAAAGACAAATTCGGATTCTCAATCCATGCTGATAACCAGGTGAACCTGGATAAAGGGGATTACAGTCTTTTACAGAAGATAATGGCTGCTGAACCAGGATTTCTTAATTGCATAAGTTGCGGCTCCTGCACTGCAAGCTGTACTGCCGCTTCTTTTACCGATTTTAACTTCAGGGTGTTATGTCAGAATGTCCGGCGAGGACAAAACACCAACCTGATGAATGAACTGAGCAAATGTATGTTTTGCGGGAAGTGCAGGCTGATTTGTCCGAGGGGCATCAATACAAGAAAAATAATTTCCCTGCTTCATAAGGAACTATCTAATACCATGCAATATGCATAATGAACTGTTTACTCTCCCGTTCAGGGCAGGCCTGATGTTTATCATGCTCTACCTGCTGGTCCTCTTTATTAAGTGGATAATCCGAATGTCACCTGAAGACAAACAGATGAGTATAAGAGGATTCTTTTCTGTAAAAACCCTCTCAGCGGTTAAGGAAATATTTACGGAAAGCCTGTTGCACAGAAAAATTTTCAGGATTAACCCCCTCCTGGGGTACATGCATATGAGCCTGGCATTCGGATGGTTTGTTCTTATTGTTACCGGCCATTTTCAGTCATTATTCTATAAACCCGCAGCGTTCCATCCACCTTACTATTCCATATTCTTTAACAAACTGGAAAGTGCTGCAGGTAATTACCCGATGAAAGGATTCTTTGAATTTGCAATGGATTTTCTCCTGCTATTTATTCTCAGCGGAGTGATGCTGGCCTTTTATAAAAGGTTCCGTTCCTCAGGCTTAGGGATGACAAAGACTACCCGGCTGAAACTCAAGGATAATATAGCTCTCATTTCTCTCTGGTGTATCTTCCCTCTCAGATTACTGGCTGAAAGTGCTACCTCAGGACTCTGCCACAATGGCGGATTTATGACAGGCAGCTTCGGTAATGCCCTGCATACATTCCTCCCCCTGGAAACCATTGAAATGCCTCTATGGTGGGCCTATTCCATTTCACTGGGAATATTCTTCTTCAGCCTTCCACATAGCAGATATATGCATATACCTGTGGAAATGATCCTCATCTTCTTCAGAAATTACGGACTTAAAACCTGTAATAATTACAATTCCTTCAGCGATATGGAAATAAAATCCTGCTCGCGTTGCGGTGTGTGTATTGATAAATGCCAGATGCCGGAAAGTGATTCGAGAGCGGTATATTTTATCAGAGGGCTGAGGGAAAATACACCGGATCCTCATCAGGTTGAAAATTGCATGATGTGCGGAAGGTGCACAGATATCTGCCCGGTTGGTGTTGATGTCAACAAACTCAGGTTGATTGCCAGAAGCAGATCAGCAAACGATGGGAGGAGCAACTATCCTTATCTCTCAGCAAAAAATCCGGTTAACGCAGATGTGCTGTTTTTTGCAGGGTGTATGACTCACCTTTCCCCCGGAATTATTGAATCTGTGCAGGGAATATTCAATATGGCAGGAATAAATTATCATTTCATGGATAAAGACGGCGGGGCATGCTGCGGAAGGCCGCTGAAACTGGCAGGAAGGAATAAAGACGCGGAGAAACTCATCAACTTTAACAGGGAAGAAATTTTAAATTCCGGGGCGGAAACCCTGGTAACCTCCTGTCCTATTTGCCTTAAAACATTCAGGGAAGACTATAACCTGAAACATATAAGAGTGCTCCATCATTCACAGTTCATTTTGGGATTATGGTATGAAGAGAAGATAAAGATTTCAAAACAACTTGTCACTCTGGCCTATCACGACCCGTGCGAATTGGGAAGAGGCCTTTCAGTTTATAAGGAACCTGTGGAACTGCTTAACAGGATTGGTATTGTAAGAACCTCCTATCCTCACGGTACTGATTCATTGTGCTGCGGAGGCAGTCTGGCCGACACTGAACTGTCCATGCAGGAAAGAGATGCAATAACCAGGGAAGCATTAGGGCAGATCCTTGTCAATAATCCCCAGTACCTGGCTACCTCATGTCCCCTGTGTAAAAAAACTTTCGCGAAATTATCCCGTGAAATACCGGTAATGGATATTGCAGAACTTGTTTACAGGAATATGTTAAGCCGGGGAACAGCTGCCGGCAAAAGGAAGCTCCGGAAAAGAACAAAGGAAACCGCTGTTTATTAATAAAATATCCTTTGTCCTTTGTGTTATCCTTTGTGTTATCCTTTGTGTCCTTTGTGGTTAGATATTGTAAAGACAGCCAGCTAGAAGTTGAAATATTCCTTCGCATTATAATAACATATCCCCTGAACTATTTTCCCAAGCCATTCCTTATCATCCGGCACTTCACCATTTTCAACATCATTACCTATGATATTACATAATATCCTCCTGAAATATTCATGCCGGGGATATGAAAGGAAACTCCTGGAGTCGGTGAGCATCCCCACAAACCTGCTTAACAGGCCAAGGTTCGACAAGGCATTGATCTGCATTTCCATACCGTCTTTCTGGTCAAGAAACCACCATCCCGAACCAAACTGCATCTTACCCGGAATATACCCGTCATTAAAATTACCCGTCATTGTGGCTATTAGTTCATTGTCCCTGGGATTCAGGTTATAAATGATCGTTTTGGTGAGTTTTCCCTTTTGTTCAAGAGCATCCAGGAATTTTGACATAGGTCTGGCCACTTCAAAATCGCCAATGGAATCAAAACCTTTATCCGGACCCAACCTGGTAAACATCCGGGTGTTGTTGTTCCGTAAAGCTCCCAAATGAAACTGCTGTATCCATCCCTTTTCATGATCCATTTCGGCAAACCGTATAAGAAGAGCTGACTTGAATTTCAGTATCTCTGAACGGTTCAGGGATTTGCCTCCCCGTACCTTTTTAAATATTTCAGCAATTTCTTTCTCCGTAAAATCTTCGGCATAAATAGTTTCGAGCCCGTGATCAGAAACCCTGCATCCCATGGATTCAAAATGATCCTGTCTTACTTTTAAGGCATCAAGCAGATCGCTATAAATAATTATTTCAAGGCCGGAAGCCTGCGAAAGTTTGTCAATGTATGTGTTGTAACCAGATGTATTCTCAACCGCCATAGCTTTGTCAGGCCGCCAGGTTGGAAAGACTTTTATTTCAAACTCCTCATCTTTTATCTTCTTATGATGTTCGAGAGTGTCAGCAGGATCATCAGTTGTACAAACCACCTCTACCTTCATCATTCTCATCAGGTTTCTGACCCTGTAATCATCTGTTTTCAGGAGACTGTTGGCTTTTGAGTATACCTCATCAGCGGAAAGAGAATTCAGAATGCTGTTAATCCCGAAATATCTTCGTAATTCCAAGTGGGTCCAATGATACAGCGGATTCCGGATAGTGAATGGCACTGTTTCTGCCCACTTTAGAAATTTTTCCCTGTCAGGAGCAGATCCGGTACAATATCTTTCATCTACACCGTTTGCACGCATAGCCCTCCACTTGTAATGATCCCCATCCAGCCATATTTTGGTTAGGCTCTCAAATTGCTTATCCTCTGCTATTTCATCAGGGGGAAGGTGGCAATGGTAATCTATAACAGGTAAATCCTTTGCATATTCATGATACATGATTTCAGCCGTTTTACCTTGCAGTAAAAAATTTTCATCCATGAATGCTTTCATAAACTGAATTTTTTTTATTATCGATATATCTGAATCAATGCCTTTGTGTACCTTCGTGTGTACTTCGTGTCCTTTGTGGTTAAAAACGTATGAGAATAAACACCAAGGACACAAAGGTATTCACAAAGGTACACAAAGAAGAATCAATAATTAACCTTAACCTATATCAAACAATCTGCATATATGCCTGTTGTAGATATTCTCAAAAACCTGTTTGCTCACTATCTCCTCATTTTGTCTGAGAAGATTCAGATATACATTGCCATATTCAGCTGCTACCTTATACCCTACATGGATCAGCTGCCTGAGGTTCGGGTCATAGTGAGGATTGTCAGGAATATGCCTCAGAGCGGATGCAAACCTGGACCCATCCCAGCCATCAACCACTTCCGGAGCAGGTAATTTGGTGTATTCAATATCAATAACCGTCGCATAAGGTTTACATAGTTCATCTTTCTTCTCAAAAGCTTTCCGGTAGATCGATTTTGCCAATGCCAGAGCTTCCCCTCCCGATTCGGCAAGCCCGATTACCTCTTCAAGCCAGGTTGTACCGGCAGTCTTTACATGAATGCCCTTATCGTATTTGTTTATCAACTCTGCCATGACAGGGTAAATGGAAAATTTATCGCTTCCGGAATGAACACTTAGCTTCAGGTTGTGCGGCAAGCCAAACTCATTTACCGCATAATCAATTACCAGTATGTCCTCTTCAAATTCTTTACGAAACTGCTCAATATCCCCTTTATAATCAACCCCCTTATTAAATCTGCCTGTAAATTTGGGGGCTATGGTTTGTGCAGGAATATTATGCATAGAGATGGCTGACAAAATAAAAAACATTTCGACCGGGGTTTGCGGATTGTCAACTTCATCCATGGAAACCTCAGTAACAAAATTATTTCCCCCTTTTTGATTTTCAATAATTTTATATATCTCCGCAGCCTTTTCAACTGCAAATAGGAACCTGGAACCTATCCTGTACAGATCTTCCCTGCTTATATTTATCTCCTCATTTATTCCGGGAATCTTTAACCTACCTATGTACTTACTGTTCTTTTCCACAAACAGGTCAAGGGATTGCTTACCGGCTTCCTTCCCGATATAGTCTGCCACATCAATGGTGAAAAAATCAGAGGGATCAATAAACCGTTCAACATTACCCAGGTTAATATGATCAGCATCTACAAAATACGGCTTCTTCCATCCGCATTCCTTAACCGCCATATCAGCTTCCATACGGGTATCAGAAGGTTCTGAATGAATGATGGAATGCTCCCTGTTCGACTTATTCCAGACCGGAGTAATATCAACCCCATATTCTGCCGCTTTCAAAACTGCCTTTAACTGTGCCTTACCCTGCTGGCCAAACCTGTCACCTAAACCAAATGAATATTTACCTATGTACATTACTATAAATTTATGGTATATAAAAAATTCCGTGTACGAACACGAAATTACTGATAAAAATTAGAATATCAAATTTTTTTTATATAATTTTGTGCTATGGAAAGAATTATTTTGAGGGAAATTATTAACTGACTGATATTCTGACATATTTGAGAATCAAGATTAAAGATATTGCAAGGCTTGCGCAGGTATCGACCGGTACGGTTGACAGGGTGATACATAACCGGGGTGAGGTATCTGAAAAAACCCGTCACAGAGTAAAAAGTATACTGGCAGAATTCAACTATCAGCCTGATATTCTTGCACAAACACTTGCCTCTAAACGTTCATGGATTTTTTCTGTAATTATGCCCGTGTCCGTTAACGGAAATGATTTCTGGTCGGCTCCCATGAAAGGCATTGAAAAAGCCCTTCATGAAATCAGTCCTTTCGGGATCGAGATCAGGTTTTATCTGTTTAACCAGTTTGAAAAGGAATCTTTTGCCGCAAAAGCTTTCAGCCTTCTCTCCGATAAACCGGATGCCGTGCTTTTTGCTCCGGTGTTTGAAGAAGATTCCATAAAATTTATTAATGAATGTACCCTCAAAAATATTCCTGTCACCCTGTTTAATTCACACATGGAAAATGCAGGTGATATTTCCTACATCGGTCAGAATGCATGGCAAAGCGGCATGGTCGCTGCAAAATTATTGTGTTACGGGTTAAGCGAAGAAGGCGACCTGCTTATCCTCAACCTGGCTTCCAGAAAAGATAGTTACAACCATATCATAAAGAGAGAAAAGGGATTTCGTGAATACTTCTCCGGAAAGAAAGGTATACAATTCTCTCTGCATACCATTGACACCAATCAGGCATCCGATAAAGTTATTAATGAAAAGCTGGATGAAGCATTCCGTCAGCTGAATGTAAAAGGCATATTTGTAACCAACTCCAAAGTTTTTAAAGCTGCCGGATATATCGAGAAACAGGGAATAAAAAACGTAAAAATGATCGGTTTTGACCTTTTACCGGAAAATATTTATTTCATGAAAAAAGGAATTATTGATTTTCTGATCAGCCAAAAGCCTGAAGAACAGGCATATAAGGGGATTATGCAATTATTTAACGTACTTATCCTGAAGAAAAACCCGGAAACAGTTCAGTATATGCCGGTTGACATAATTATGAAAGAAAATATTGAAAATTACGAATACCGATAACTATCATTAAAGGGCACCTCTAAAAACTCGAGGTTCAGGGCTTGCAAAATTTGTAAAGCCGGAGTCCCGATAATTTTTGTCGGGATGAGGACTTTACAAATTTTGTATAACGCAGAAACTGGAGGTTTTTAGAAGTTCCCTAAAGTTTAACCAATAAATATTTTACAAATGAACTATTCATTTTCAGATCTAAAGGACAAAGTTTGTGTAATAACCGGGGGTGCCGGTATTATTGGGAATGCAATTGTGGAGGCGCTGGCTTCTGCCGGTGTGAAAACAGCTGTCCTGGACATACGGGAAGATGTCGCCACCGAACTGGCAGAGTCCATCCGGAAAAAATACGGAACCAAAATCATCGGGATACAATGCAATGTTCTTGATAAGGAAAGTATTATTAAAGCCCGCGATTTTGCAGTGAAGGAACTCGGACCGGTGGATATCCTGATTAACGGAGCCGGTGGCAATTCCCCGGATGCAACCACTAAAACGGAACAGATAACACCTGATAATATTAACCGTCCTGAAGATAGCTTTTTTGGTCTGAAAACAGAAGGTTTTGACAAGGTATTTGCGCTTAACTTCACAGGGACTCTGCTTCCATCCATGGTTTTTGGCGAAAATATGGTAAAGAGAGGATCAGGGAACATCCTGAATATTTCATCAATGAATTCATATAAACCGCTAACGAAAATACCGGCTTATTCAGCGGCAAAAGCTGCTGTTAATAATTTCACACAGTGGCTTGCTGTTCATTTTGCAAAGACAGGTGTTCGCGTGAACGCAATAGCCCCGGGGTTTTTCCTCACCAATCAAAACCGCTTCCTGTTGATTGATGAAAAAACCGGTGATCTCTCTGAAAGAGGTAAAAAAATTATTGCCAATACTCCCACAGGAAAATTCGGAGAGCCTGAGGACCTCGCCGGAGCCGTATTATATCTTATTTCAGATCTTTCCGGTTTCGTTACAGGGGTGGTAATACCGGTAGATGGCGGATATAGCGCGTTCGGGGGAGTGTAGAAGAAGGGACAAGGGACAAGGGACGAGGGACGGGTGAATGGATAAGTGGTTGAGTGGTTGAGTGGTTACGTGGTTACGTGGTTGAGTGGTTACGTGGTTAAGTAGAGACGCACGGCTGTGCGTCTTAATTGAGTAATTGATGAATTGAATATTTGAGTAATTGAGTAATCGAAGGGGATGGAATGCAATTGGTTTTATTGCTGCCTTCTTCGACGCTGTCCGGCAGAAAAAGCCAGACAGGTCTGGCTTGGTTGATAATAGAATAACAATTTTTTATATGTCACCAAAATTTTTGCAAGCGGAAAAAATAAAGTAGATATAAAAAACATTATTAAAAAACATATGTTATACTTCGCAAAAGGAAATACCGATCTTGAACTTTCTTCCGATGACCTGAAACAGGGTCTGACAGAAGCGCTTAGCAAACTGCAGCCTTCAAAGAAGGTTCTTGCCCTTCCCCCGGATTTCACCAGGTTTCATTCCATGGCAGGGGAACTCACACGCTATGCCTGGGAATTCTACAGGGAAAGAATGACGGATATCCTCCCTGCACTGGGAACTCATTTCCCTATGACAGAAGAGGAAATAACCAGGATGTTCGGAGATGTTCCCAAAAACCTGTTTCGCAATCATAACTGGAGGACCGATATCGTTACGCTGGGAGAAGTCCCGGGTGATTTTGTTGAAAGAGTATCCGGAGGAAAGGTTAACTATCCATGGCCTGCGCAGGTAAACAAAATGCTCGTTAATAACGGGTACGATCTTATTCTTTCCATCGGACAGGTAGTGCCACATGAGGTCATAGGAATGGCTAACTATAATAAAAACATTTTTGTGGGAACAGGAGGCGCAGAAGGAATAAATAAGAGTCACTTCCTCGGCGCCGCCTATGGAATGGAGAGAATGATGGGAAGGGCCGACACGCCTGTCCGTCGTGTCCTTGACTATGCATCCGAACATTTCGGAAGCAATCTCCCCGTTGTATACATTCTGACCGTAGTCGGACGCGGTACAGACGGCAAACTGAAAGCCCGCGGATTATTTGTCGGTGACGATAAGGAATGTTTTTACAAAGCTGCCGAACTGTCTCTTAAAGTGAACTTTGAACTGCTGGATGAACCGCTCAAAAAGGTAGTGGTTTATCTCGATCCTGAGGAATTTAAAAGCACCTGGCTTGGAAATAAAAGTATCTACCGCACACGAATGGCCATTGCCGACGGAGGTGAACTGATCGTCCTTGCCCCCGGACTGAGAGAGTTCGGAGAAGACCGCGAAATTGACCGGCTTATAAGGAAATATGGATATGTGAATACTCCGAAGGTTTTGCAACTTACAAAAGAAAATGAAGACCTTGGCTCAAATCTGAGTGCGGCCGCTCACCTGATCCATGGTTCAACTGAAGATCGCTTTTCTGTTACCTACTGCCCGGGACGTCTCTCTGAAGAAGAAATCTATTCGGTAAATTTCAGATATGCTCCACTCAATACTATGATGAAAATTTACAACCCCGGCAAATTAAAAGACGGTTTTAATATCGTTAACGGTGAGGAAATATTCTACATTTCCAATCCTGCCCTGGGTCTCTGGGCATACAAAGGTAAATTTAATGATTAACCGTTGACTTTTACTGAAAATCCTTATGTACTATCGCATAATAAAAGGACATGAAAAAGATCAGGATTATTGCAGATGACAAAATACCATTTCTGAGAGGCGCTCTGGAAGATTATGCTGAGATAATATATCTTCCCGGGAAGGCTATTGACAAAGAAGTGGTGAAAAACGCAGATGCACTGATCACACGTACCCGTACCTTGTGTAATGAAGATCTGCTGGCCGGATCCTCAGTAAAGTTCATAGCCACAGCAACCATTGGATATGATCATATTGACACAGCATGGTGTGAGGCAAAAGGTATTAAATGGACAAATGCCCCCGGTTGCAATTCATCTTCCGTTCAGCAATATATGGTATCGGCATTCCTGAATCTCTTTTCTTCTTTACAACTTGAACCTTCGCAGATCACCATTGGCATTGTCGGAGCGGGGAAGGTGGGATCAAAAACCGCACTGGCCGCTGAAGCACTGGGAATGAAAGTGATGCTAAATGACCCGCCACGGGCACGTGCAGAGAACAGTAAGATCTTTTCAAATCTTGCGGATATCACCCGGGAAGCAGATATTATAAGCTTCCATGTACCCCTGAATAAAGAAGGGCAGGATAAAACCCTGGGGATGGCAGGCTCATCATTCTTCAGCAGGTTAAACAAACCGGTAATCCTTTTTAATACTTCAAGAGGCCCTGTCGTTAATGGCAATGAGCTTAAAAAGGCTATAGCCCGGGGAATAGTTAAAGCCGGTGTGCTGGATGTCTGGGAACATGAACCGGATATTGACATGCAATTACTGGACAAGGTAACCTTTGGAACACCCCATATTGCAGGCTATTCCACTGACGGAAAAGTAACCGGTACCGCGATGACCGTAAAAGCCGTGAGTCACTTTTTTGGACTCGGACTCGAAAACTGGTATCCCGGGAACGTTCCAAAACCCGCAAATGAACTCCTCGTTTGCGATTGTACAGAGAAAAATGAAACTGAAATTATAAAGGAGATATACCTTAAAACCTATGATATTTCTGATGATGACAGAAAACTACGTGAAAATCCGAAAAACTTTGAATTTCTCAGGGGCAACTATCCCGTCAGACGAGAACCCCCTGCATATAAGGTTAAGTTACTCAGTAACAGTCATGGGGATTTACCAGTGAAATTAAAAAAGCTCGGATTTGATTTACAAACCTGAAATCATTTATTGTTAAACATAATAATCCATTATTAAAAATGAAAAAATTAGCAGACATTGGCCTTATTGGTCTCGCAGTGATGGGTGAAAACCTTGTGCTCAACATGGAACGCAATGGTTTTACCGTAGCCGTTTACAACCGGACAGTGGAGAAAGTCGACAAGTTTATCAGCGGCAGAGGTAAAGGAAAGAATTTTATCGGCGCTCACAGTATTGAAGAATTTGTCAAATCACTCGAACGCCCCCGTAAAGTGATGATGCTTGTTAAAGCAGGTAAAGCAGTTGACGATTTCATCGAGCAACTTCTCCCCTGGCTGGAAAAAGGAGATATCATCATTGACGGCGGAAACTCTCATTTCCCCGATAGTATAAGGCGCACAAAATATGTTGAGAGCAAAGGACTTCTCTTTATTGGTACCGGCGTTTCAGGAGGAGAGGAAGGTGCCCTGAACGGACCTTCCATAATGCCCGGCGGTTCAAAAGAAGCGTGGCCCCATGTTAAACCCATATTCCAGGCTATTTCAGCCCACGTGAATGGTGAGCCTTGCTGCGACTGGGTTGGGGAAGACGGCGCAGGACATTTCGTGAAAATGGTTCATAACGGCATTGAATACGGTGATATGCAACTTATCTGTGAAGCTTACCATATTATGAAATCCGTTTTGGGAATGAGTACGGATGAGATGTACGAAGTATTCAAAGAATGGAATACCGGAGAGCTCGATAGTTATCTTATTGAAATCACCCGCGATATCCTTGGTTACAAAGAAAACGGTGAAGCACTGGTGGAAAAAATACTGGATACGGCAGGACAAAAAGGAACCGGTAAATGGACAGCAGTAGCCGCACTTGATGTGGGAGTTCCGCTGACGCTCATCGGAGAAGCTGTATTTGCAAGGATACTTTCCTCCCAGAAAGATGAAAGAGATACTGCTTCAAAGATACTACAAGGTCCGGCTGTAAAATTCACAGGAAACAAAAAACAGTTTATTGAAGATATTAAACAAGCTCTTTATGCTTCGAAAATAATTTCATACGCCCAGGGTTATGTGTTGATGCGTGACGCTGCAAAAGAATACAAGTGGAATCTGAATAACGGAGGTATCGCACAAATGTGGAGAGGCGGTTGTATCATACGCTCAGCTTTCCTTGGTAAGATCACCGAAGCCTTTAAGACCAATCCCGATCTGGTAAATCTTGTTCTGGATCCTTTCTTTAAAGAAAAACTCCATGCGGCACAGGATGGCTGGAGACGCGTTGTTTCAGCAGCATTCATGAACGGGATCCCTGTACCCACATTTGCCAGCGCCCTGGCTTATTACGACGGTTACCGCTCCGAACGCCTTCCGGCAAACCTGCTCCAGGCACAACGTGATTACTTCGGGGCACATACTTACGAACGTGTGGATAAACCAAGAGGTGAATTCTTCCATACCAACTGGACAGGAAGAGGGGGGGAAACAGCTTCGTCAACGTATACGGTGTAAGAAAATGAAATTCTCAACCAAAGCCATTCACTCAGGCCAGGAGCCTGATACAACAACCGGTGCCGTTATAACTCCCGTTTACCTTACTTCAACCTACAGGCAGACAGAGATAGACGTTTATAAAGGTTTTGAATACAGCCGCACAGGGAATCCCACCCGCCAGGCGCTTGAAGAATGCCTTGCGGCGCTCGAAAACGGGCGCTACGGCCTCGCTTTTTCATCAGGCCTGGCTGCTGAACATGCCATAATCTCAGCACTTTCCCCCGGCGATCATGTGGTGTCAACCATGAATATGTACGGGGGAACATACAGGCTGTTTGAACAGGTCTTTAAACCTCTGGGTATTGAATTCAGCTATGTGGAAGACAATGCGGAGAGTTTTGAAAAGGAAGTAAAATCCAATACCAGGCTCTTCTGGGTTGAAACTCCCACAAACCCGCTACTGCGAATTATAGATATTGAGAAAGTATCGCAAACCGCCGGAAAACATAATATTAAAACGGTGGTCGACAATACTTTCGCAACTCCATATTTCCAGCAGCCCCTGCTCCTTAAGGCTGATATCGTAGTACATAGTACGACTAAATATATAGGCGGACATTCCGACCTGATAGGTGGAGCAGTGATACTTAATGATGAGGAGTGGTACAGGAGAATTAAGTTCTTTCAGAATTCCGTAGGGGCTGTTCCCGGTGCATTTGATGCCTGGCTGATGCTGAGAGGTGTCAAAACCCTCGCCCTGAGAATGAAAAAACATGAGGAAAACGCAAAATGTATCGCTGAATATCTTGAAAAACATCCTGCCGTTGAAGAAGTGTTTTATCCCGGATTACCCGGACATCCTTACCATAAGCTCGCATTGAAACAAATGTCAGGCTTCGGCGGTATGGTGTCTTTCAAACTGCAGAAAGCAGACAGGGAAGCGGTGAATTCATTTTTAAAACGACTGAAGATCATTACACTTGCCCAAAGCCTGGGGGGTGTGGAATCACTGGTGAGCTATCCCTATACCATGACACATGGGGTAATGCCCGCAAAAGAAAAAGAAGCCGCCGGGATAACAACAAACCTGGTAAGACTCTCCGTGGGTATTGAGGATGTGGAAGATCTTACAGCTGATATCTCTCAGGCCCTTTAAATAAGGGACGAAGGGGACGAAGGGGACGAAGGGGACGAAGGGGACGAAGGGGACGAAGGGGACGAAGGGGACGTAGGGGACGAAGGGGACGGTATGCACAGTAGAGACGCACGGCTGTGCGTCTTTGCAAGAAAACCCCGGGGTTTCAATATAATAGCCAGGGGTGGCAACCCCTGGAAAAATGACGATATGAAAATCCGCAGTACAGAAACAATATTTTGTGTCTCAACGAAATAATATCATTCGGCTGATTGAGACGGAACAGATAAAGTTGATTTAATCAAAAATCTGTAAGCTTATTTTAGGACGACACACTTTGCGTTTTATTTTAGTTTAACGAACTTTTATCTTAACAAATTGTCAAAAAAAATATAACTTTAATGCGAATAATTGTTTAACAATAATTGAGTCTGGTCTAAAAAGTCAGATATTCTTTCAGGAAAAACCTTATATTATTGATATTCAGATCAATAATAAATTTACTAAAAATTATACAATATTCTATCAATCAGCAAATTAACTTTATAAACTTTCTACTTTCAGACTTTATAAACTGGACTCATTTTTTTAACAAATTAAACAACTGTCAACTTTTGGTGTTTATATGGAAAATGTAAGTGTTAAAATGATGAAAGAATCCAATGATCTTTTTGCAGCGAATCTGTTAACGGTAGTGCGCGATATGATAAGGTACTGGTATCTCATACTTCTGTCAGTAATTATTGCTATAGCCCTTGCGTTCTTCTACCTCAGATATGCTGCTAAAACCTATAAAGTACATGCATCTGTGCTCCTGCACATTGAAAGACCTGATAATTATTCAGGGAACTCAAATGACATTCTGCGGGCTTTTGACTTCATCGTTCAGGATAAGAGTTTTAATAACCAGGTTGCCTTTCTGCAATCTACTCCTTTAATCAATGACGTGGTAAGAAGCATGGATCTGCGAACATCTTATTATCTCCAGGAGGATATGATACCCAGGGAGTTTACATTCAGCCTGAAAGATATTTACAAAGATTCTCCATTCATTGTCATCCCCGATGAAAATCATGTTCAACCGGTTTATGTTTATTTCTATGTTAAAATACTTAATGAGGAAATGTTTTCAATCTCAGCTGCGGAAGATAATGCTTATATTCAGGATCTTAATACCGAGCATACCGTGATGAGTAATGTGCCTTTTAAACTTGAAGGCATATATAAATTTGGTGAGCAGATTCAAAACGGGAACTGCTCATTCAAATTGTTGCTGAACTCTAATTTTGATCCGGAGAGATATACCGGAAAAGATCTGTTTTTTCGATTTAATAATCTGGATAATGTAACTGAAGGTTTCAGGCAATTTTTAACTGTTGAAGCATCCGGGTTGGAATCCACGCTGGCAAAGCTTGTCCTCAAAACCTATAATGTTCAGAAGGGTACTGATTTTCTTAATGCACTGATAAGAATGTATGTTGAACGAAACCTTGAAGAAGCAAATTTTTTATCCAATAAAACGATCGAATATATTGATAAACAGCTGGTTAATATTTCGGATTCTTTGGGTATATCTGAACAGCAGCTTCAGGCTCTCCGCAGTAATTACAGTATAATGAATATTGATGAGAAAGCCCAGAATCTTTATGGACAGGTACAAACTCTCCAGTTTCAGAAGGATGAGATTCAAAGAAAGTATAATTACTTAAGGCAAATGAATGATTATTTCACCACATATAAAGATTCTTCCAGGTTTTTAGCTCCTTCTTCACTTGGATTAAGTGATCCGTTGTTAAATAACCTGATTCAGGAGCTGACTTCCCTGAATGCTGAGAAACAACGAATAATAAGTCAGGACCAGCTCCGGAATCCAAGACTGCAAACAATAGATATAAGCATTAACAATCTTAAGAATGTAATTTCTGAAAACCTGAGTTTTAGTATTTCCACTGCCAGACGTGAACTTGATGATCTTAACACACGGATAAACGCTCTTAACCAGGAATTTAACCGTTTGCCCGCAACGCAGAGAATGCTCCTTGGGATAGAACGGAAATTTAACATCAATGATGCCATCTACACCTCATTACTGGAAAAAAGATTTCAGGCACAGATATTAAAAGCCTCCAGACTTCCTGACCTTAAAGTGATGGAACCACCAAAGTTTCTGGCAGTAGCTTCACCCAAAAGAATAATAGTTCTGTTCCTTGCAGTATTTTTCGGGTTCCTTATACCTACCTTATTTATTTTTATTAAAAAATTGATTGTTAATAAAATAGGTCATGTAGACGAAATTAAGTCCCTGTCAAAATATAGTCACCTGGGTTATATACCCCACAACACTAAAGAATTAAATAATGTAGTGATGAATTATCCCCGGGCTGCTATCGCAGAATCCTTCCATACATTAAGAAGCAACCTTGTTTATTACCTGCTGGGTGAAAAAAGTAAGGTAATTCTGGTTACTTCAACTATACCGGGGGAAGGGAAATCGTTCACTGCAATTAATCTTGCTACAAGTTTTGCAACAACGAACAACAGGACTGTTCTTGTGGAATTTGATCTGCGCAGGCCAAGCAGTATTTTCAATGAATTTAGAACCAAAGCACTGGTGGGATTGAGTGCTTATCTCATCAACAGGGCAAACCTGAGTGATATCGTTATGCATACGGAAATTCCAAATCTGGATATTATCCAGGCAGGACAGATGCCCCCTAACCCTATTGAACTTATATCGGGTCACAGAACTGCAGGATTAATTGAGGAACTTAAAACGAGGTATGATTATATTGTCCTGGATACTCCTCCTTACGGTCTGGTCACTGATTCTTTTCTGCTAATGCAATATGCCGATCTTAAACTTTTCATTACCCGGCTCGGGTATACAAAGAAGAGAGCATTCTCTGCCGTTATGGCTGATATTGACCAGAAAAAAATTGAACACCTGTACCTGATGATTAATGATGATAGTGAGAAAAGGATAGGATATTCAAAGTATACCTATGAGGAAGATCCCGTTAAGCTTAAAAAAGGGTTGTTACAAAAGGCTGATAACAAGAAGAAGGCAGGATAGATCATGATTAAATACATTATATAATATGAAGCGGGATTTCTATAATTTAAAAATCGACGTTACAACCACCACTGAAGTTCTTGCTGTTTGCAATGATTATTTCTATTCCGATAGTCCGCGTTGTTTATTCTTTCTTAATGCACATTGTTTCAATATAGCCCAGAAAGATCCATTATACAGGGAAGCTATTAATAATTCCGATCTGCTTCTGAATGACGGTATAGGGATAAAACTGGCCTCCCGCATTAGTGGTATTCACTTAAAAGAAAACCTGAACGGTACTGATCTTATACCCCGGATCATTGATCTTGCTGAGGAATTGCAGGTTAAGGTGTTTTTGCTGGGTAGCAGAGAACATGTGTCTTTCAGAGCAGCTGGAAAGCTGAGACACACTAACCCTCAGCTTATCATAGCCGGATGGCATTCAGGTTATTTCAGCCCGGAAGAAGAGCCTGACATAATACGTAAAATTAATGATTCCGGGGCTGCACTTCTCATACTGGGAATGGGTGTACCTAAACAGGAATTATGGGCTGTGCAAAACAAGGCGGAATTAAATAATGTGAAACTAATTATTGCAGGAGGAGCAATACTTGACTTTATATCCGGTGAAATAAGAAGGGCACCAGTCTGGTTGAGGAAAATAAGTATGGAGTGGCTATACCGGCTGTATATCGAGCCCCGCAGAATGTGGAAAAGATACCTGATGGGAAATAATGTTTTTTTCTTTAACATATTCAAGCTAATGTTAAATTGATAATTTGAGAGTATGAAAAGGATAATTCTCTTCAGATATCATCATCAGTTTCAAAGAAACAGGGAATTACTCAGTTTCATGAGGTTTTTAAATCCCGGTGTGGAAATTTACGGACTTTATGGGGGACAGGAAGACCAGATAGACAGGGCGTCCTTTGAACTTAAGGATCAGCTGACTCATAATTATATGATCAGGTATAAGAGTAATGACTGGAAATGGAAAAACAGTGATATGGCATTCCAGCTTTGGTACAGGGACGTGGGACAGAATGTGCAGTTTGATGTGCTTCATACGTTTGAGTGGGATATGATGTATTTTGAACCTCTGGATGTCCTCTTTCATCATGTTCCAAAAGATACTGCCGCATTTACCGGTCTCATTCCGCTGAAAAAAATTGAAAATAAATGGTACTGGACAAGTAATTATGAGAGGAGAGAGGAGTGGTTCAGGTTGCTGGGCTTCTTCAGAGAGTGTTATTTTTATAACATGGAGCCTTTTGGCATGATAGGTCCTGGTGCTTCTCTCCCCAGGATCTTTCTGGAAAAACTTAAGGATTTTGAAATACCTGAAATACTTCATGATGAAATAAGATTACCTATACTTACCCAGTTATTCGGTATAGAAATGGCAGACACTTACTTTTTTCACAGATGGTTTTCACATTCCGAATATCGTTATTTCAATTCCAATGAATTTGATATTGAGATGAGTGATATTAAGAAACAATTAAAAAAGAAAGACGGAAGAAGGGTTTTTCATCCTTACAGGAAGGAGATTACTTTCAAAGAGCTGATGAGTTTGTATGAAAGTATAAATTATCATGGTTATACCGTAAAACAGGTTGAAACCAGGGTGGCCCGTCACCGTTTTATTGAATATTTATTTTCCTGACGCTATGACAAATATCTACATCATATTGCTTCTGTCGTTGTTTTCCTGCGGGAAAGAACATGCTGAACCCTCAGAAGACTGGAGATCAGTTATCCCTGAAGCCGGATTGAAGGAAGAGATATTATGGGAGCCTCCTGCCGCTACTGTTTATATTGATCCGGGAAATACAGTTGACGGATTAAGGAACGGAACTATAAGTGCCCCCTATAATTCATTCTCGGAGATCAGTTGGAAATCCAATACAGTATACGCTTTAAAAAGAGGCACTGTTATAGAAACAGGTACCGTCATGCTTTTTGCTGATGGCATTACCCTGGCATCATACGGTACAGGAAAAAGACCGGTAATAAGAAGTACCAGCACAGATCACGCTGTTTCAACTGCCTGGGAAGGAGGAAATAACATAACAATCAGGGATGTTGAAATATATGCACACAGGGCAGTAAGCAGTATTATCATCAGAACCGGCAGTAATAATGTCAGTATCATTAATGCCCGGTTGCACGGCTCAACCTGGGGGATCAGGGCTCTGAATAACATTAACGGGTTATATATTCATAACACGGAGATATTTAATGTTAAAGACGATGGCATCTTTATCAGAGATTCCAGGAATATTGAGATTTCCCATTGTTATATACATAAAGTTAACAGGAACTGGAAACCACCCTCCACACCCGAATCTGTTGCAGGAGGTGACGGTATTCAGATGGAACTGTGCAATAACTGGCACGTTCATCATAATGTTATTGACCGGTCTGACAGCGGTAATAAATTCTGCTTTATTTCCAACAATCCTGAACAGGATAACGGGATATTTGAGTTCAATGTTCTAAGTGGACCGCAAAACCCCGGTTTCTCTATCTATATTGGTGACGGCAGAGATATCACAATAAGATATAATTATATATCCGGCCCCTCCCAATCACCTTTATGGTCTCACGCTTCAGGATTAAAAATATATTATAACATTTTCAGGGATATTTCCGGCCCCCTGTTTGTCAGCGGTTCAGCTGAAGTATATAACAATCTTTTCTATAAAATGGCTATAGGTATTGAAGGAGGATCAATTATTGCGAGAAATAACATTTTCGACCTGGGATCAGTGGAGGCTATCCGCTTTAAGGTAAGTAGCCTGCAGGAAAGTAATAACCTGTTTGTATATGGGCTGCCCACAGCAAATTCCGCAGTTGAGAATCCTCTGTTTATCAATCCTGCAGCATTAAATTTCAAACTGCAGGATGAATCTGCAGCAATTGATAATGGTGTTGATGTGGGCCTTTACTATGACATTGAAGGAAATATAGTTCCTTCAGGATTAGCACCCGATATTGGCCCTTATGAATCCATCCGGTAATTAAATATATGATGGTACAAAGTATACAGTTCAATATTAAATATTCATGAAGCAGACTCTTCATATAGCCTGTGCAGTTGATGACTCTTTTGCCTATCCCCTTGCAGTAACCCTTCATTCCTGCCTGAGGAATAACCATCATCTTGACCTTCGTATCCATTTATTCAGTGCTTCCTTGTCGGAAATAAACGTGATAAAAATAGAAAGGATAGTGAATGATTTTAGTCAGGCATTTACATTTTACCGGCTGGATCCTGAATTATTCAGGGATCTTCCTGTAAACGACAGAATATCACAGGCAACCTATTACAGGATTCTTATCCCCGGAATGATTGATCCGGAAGCAGAAAGATTTCTTTACCTGGATGCCGACCTGATCGTTACCGGTGATCTTCAGCCATTATTACAGATTGATATGGGTGATAATATTCTGGCTGCTGTTAACGATGTGGCCGCCATAGAAGTAAATATGCACCATAAACATAACATACCGGATAAGTTCCTTTACTTTAATGCAGGAGTATTATGGATAAATAAAAAATTTTGGATTGACAGAAATACTTCTGGCAGAGTGTTTGAATACCTCAGATACCATTCTGAATTATGTGCCTTTCATGATCAGGATGCGTTAAATGCCGTTCTGTACAGTGAGAGATATCCGCTTGCCCCGGTCTGGAACCAACAGATAGGAATTTACTATATGAACAGGGTTGTGATGGAGAGAGCTTATGGAAAAGATTGGAGTGAAGCTGTTATAGAACCGGTAATCATTCATTTCAACGGTCAGGAGAAACCATGGAACAGAGTCTCCGGACATCCGGAAACCGCCAGGTTCAGAAAATATGCAAGGGAAGTAAAGGGATTCAGTTATACTGAAAAATTCGAATGGAAAAAATTTATTAAAAGGTATGTGATCTATGGACTTTTTGGTTATTCAAGGGTCAACCGGTATTATGTCAACAAAACAAAAAAGAAAATATGAATTCAGTTCCTGATAGAAATTTAAAAATACTATATCTTACCAGTCGTGATGCGTCAGATAAGAGAGAATGGTCGGGTACAATGTATTATATGGCAAAATCGCTGGCTAAACATGCCGGTGATGTTATATTTGCCGGCCCTTTCAAACCCCGTATTCTGTTATTTTTTCTTAAAGCGATGAACAGGATATCTCTTGGTTTATTCGGAAAACGTTATAGTATTCCCTACAGCTATTTACTGAGTCTGAGGTATAAACATTACTTCACACCTAAAATAAAGAAGGAAAATCCGGATATTGTGGTGGCGGTATCTGCCAGCGGAGAAATGAGTCTGCTGAAAACCGAATGTCCGGTTGTATACGTTGGAGATATTACCTTAAAGCTTATAATCGATAATTACCCCAATTTTACAAACCTGGCACGCCTATCATTATGGGAGAGTGATCTTTTAGAGCGGAAAACATACAGAAATGCTGATGCGCTTGTATTCTCCTCCGATTGGGCAGTAAATTCCGCCAGGTATGATTACGGTGTACCTGAAGATAAGCTAAACCTCATTTCTTACGGAGCCAACATGGATAAAGTTCCTGCCGGAAAAGATGTTGCAGGAAAAGAGATAAGCAGCCCTGTGCGAATACTCTTTCTTGGTGTAGACTGGGTGAGAAAGGGAGGGGATATTGTATATCATACATTTCTTAATTTGCGTAACAGAGGTTTTAATGTGGAGCTTACCGTTATCGGCTGTGTTCCTTCTGTAGATTATCAGGGGCAGGAACTTAAGGTTATTCCTTTTCTGAATAAAAACCGTGAGGAGGATGCGAATGTGTTATATCATATACTTATGGAAACTCATTTTTTATTCGTCCCTTCCAGATCTGATTGTACCCCGATCGCTTTTTGTGAAGCAAATGCTTTTGGAATCCCTGTTGTTACTTCCGATGTTGGAGGGATCACATCTGTAATACAAAACGGTGTAAATGGTCACACTCTTTCTGTTGAGTCGCCTCCTGAAGCCTTCACTGATGTTTTCGAATCCTATATAACAAACCCTGGCAAATACAGGGAATTGGTTGCCACCACACGAAATTATTACGACCAGAATCTGAACTGGGATCAGTGGGGAATGAAGATGAGTGCATTGTTCAACAGCTTAATCAGGAAGAATTAAATGACGGCATCCTACTTATATCCGATATCGGCGAGGATAGAAAAGAATAATTTTAATCCTTATCTGGAAGACTTTATGACCTCCCTTGAAAAAGATTTTTTGTTTCTCAACAGGAATAACCCTTCAGATAAAGGCTTGCTGGATGTTTTTAAATACATTCCCAAAATTAAATACATTTTTTTTCACTGGCCTGAGAATATACCGGAAAGAAAATCGGGAATTCTTCAAACCATACTGCTGTTTATATTATTATTTGTTTTCAGGCTTAAAGGCATAAGGGTTATTTATATTCTTCATAATAAGGTATCCCATTCAAGCAGGAGATTATTCCTGAAGAAGATAATAAGTTCACATCTTATCAGGAGGAGTTTTAAGATCATCACTCATGCATCAGAGGGGGTGTCGTTTATAAGAAGTCTGACAAATAGCCGGAAAGATGTTTTTTACTTTCCTCATCCGGTGAAAAAGGTGCCGTTCACACAGGTTGTTGAAAAAACTACAGATGTTTTGATCTGGGGTATCATTGCCCCATATAAAGGAGTGGACCGATTTATCAGAAAGCTGGCACAATATGAAAAGGCTGAAAAGTGGAAGGTTGTTATCGCCGGTAAAGTTGCAGGAGAAGATTACTTTAAAACCCTGCTTAAAGACAAACCCGGAAATGTGCTGATAATAAATGAATATATAAGCGATGATGCGTTGAACAGGTTAATATCAGGAAGTAAGGTTGTTTTGTTTCCTTACCACAAAGACAGTGTGCTTAGTTCAGGAGCATTTGCCAGAACATGTGTATTCCCGGTTTCTATTGTAGGTCCTGATTGCGGATCATTCCGGGATTTTTCTGATTCTCCCGGTGTATTTGTCTTTAAAAGTGAGGAGGAAATTATCCCTCTTATTGATGAAGTGTTAAAAAATCCCGGTATAATTACTACGGAACATGCAGAACAAACAATAGGAAAATATTCCTGGGAAAGTTTTGGTAAGGAGTTGACCAGAAGATTGAAAGGAGAGTGCCCCACCATGCATTATCGTTCACAACAAGGAAATGAATATAACATGGGTGGCCTTCCGAATTAGCGGGACTGGCTATTCTAACACACGGATTAGTAATAACATAATTAATTTTTTTCGGAGTGAATAAACATGACAGGAAAAAAACACAGAAATTAACATTAAAATATTATTCAGAATGAAAAACAGGTATATCATTATTTCCCCGGTAAGAAATGAGGTGGAATTCATTGAAATAACTATTCAGTCGGTTCTAAACCAGAAAATACGTCCCGTGAAATATATAATTGTAAATGATGGCTCAACGGATGGTACGGATGAAATTATTAAGAGGTATGTTAGTGAGTATGAATGGATTTATACAGTAAATCGCCCTCCCAAAGAACATTCACCCGGCGGGGGAGTGGTAGCAGCATTTTATGATGGCTTTAAGCTCATTTCAGATGACGAGTGGGATTTTGTTATTAAACTTGACGGGGACCTGAAATTTGGTTCAGATTATTTTGAGAAGCTTCTTATTCTTTTTGATCAGAATCCGAAGCTGGGTATGGCAAGTGGTAAAACTTACCAAAATAAAAGAGGCAGACTTGTACTTGATGTCATGCCCGACGATCATGTGAGAGGCCCTGCCAAGATGTATAAAAAAGAATGCTGGAATGAAATTGGCGGGCTCCCGCAGGTGTTGGGCTGGGACACGCTGGATGAGTTAAAGGCACAGGTCCTGGGCTGGGAAACCAGAAGTTACAAGGATCTTATTCTTATTCATTATAAGCCGATAGGGTTCAAGCAGAAAAAAATAATGAAACGTGAAATTAAAGCAGGAGAAAGACAATATTACCTTGGATATCTTCCTCTCTTTGCCATATTTCGCGGTTTTTACAGGATGTTGCAAAAACCATTCTTTATTGCCGGTCTTCTTAATATTTACGGATTCACACTGGCAGCGGTAAAAAAAAGTGAAAGAGTTAATGACGCAGATATTATCCGGCATCTTAGAAATAAACAGTTGGAACGTCTTACCTTTAAAAGAAAACTGCTGAGTTGAAAGAACAACGAAATATACTTCACGTTGTAAGACAGTTCTACCCTGCTATCGGGGGTTTAGAGAATTACGTGCTGAACCTTGCTTCTGCTCAGGTGAACCTTGGCCATGCAGTGACAGTCATTACCCTGAACAAAAATTTTAATGATGATGCGAAACTGCCTGATAATGAGGTTGTCTACCCCGGGATAAACATAATTCGTATTCCCTGGTTTTTCAGTAATAAATATCCGGTGGCATTTAGTGTGTTAAGATATTTAAAACAATTCGACCTGATCAATGTTCATGCAGTTGACTTCTTTGCTGATTTTCTGGCCTTAACAAAAGTCTTCCACCGAAAGAAAATGATATTAACGACCCATGGCGGCTTTTTTCATACCTCATGGGGGTCATTGCTTAAAAAGATTTATTTTCATACAATAACACGGGTTATGATAAAAGCATTTGATGCAGTTATCGGATGCAGTGAAAATGATATTACTGTTTTTAACCGGATCGCCCCGGGTATTAAACTTATACATAACGGGGTGAATGTTGAACCATATCTTGCAACAAAGAAGACTTATAAAAAATATGAACTATTGTATGTCGGTAGAATTGACCTGCATAAAGGAGTGGACAAACTGATCCGTCTGACGGGGATACTAAAGGGAATGGGTTTGCCGGTACATCTTACTGTTGCCGGTCCTGACCGTAAGAAATTACAACCCGGCCTTAAGAATCTTGCAGAGAAATCAGGCGTTGCTGATAGAGTTACATTTAAAGGACCTGTAAGTGATAAGGAGTTACAAACATTGTTTTCAAATGCCCATGTTTTTCTTTCTGCATCTGAGTATGAAGGTTTCGGGATTTCAGCGGTAGAAGCTATGGCGTCGGGAACACTCTGCGCTTTAAATACAATTGTAAGTTTTAATAAATTACTCTTCAATAAGTCTTTTGGTGTATTGTGCAATTTCGATGATCTCTATGAAACAGCCGGAAAAGTATCTGCACTCCTGGAACTTTCGGATACAGATTATTACAGATTAAGTGAAGAGGCCAGGGAATATGCAAAACATTTCAGCTGGGAAAATGCCGTAAAAAAAATCGAAGAGGTGTACAGGATTATTCTCTGACCTGCCCATCCCAATACCAACACGTACCCGGGTAAGCCGGCTTGTTTCATACCCGCCGCGTTGCCCCCGGTCCGGAACCTGTAGATAGGAATTTACTGTACCCGGATTAGCCGGCTTATTTCATACCCACCGCAGCTTTATTTCCTTCCTCATACCTGCTCCTGTCGACCAGGTAGAATAACATGCACACCATTACAATGTCCGGTAAACTGTCGAAAGCAAGTGTTGTATTAAAGATGATAAATAGTTGAAATACAAAGAAATATTTAATGAAATGAGCAGGGGGGGGGAGTTTGGTTAAAATGACTTTAAACAAAATAAACAAAAGCATCAGTGCACTTAAAATACCAAATTTGAAATAAAAACCTACGATACCGATATCGGATAGATAATACCCGTGTCTCAGAGAAATCAGTGAAAGCTTCTTTCCGTAAGCTGAACGCTCACTGGGAACACCGTTTCCCAGGTAATAAGTCAGATTATCTCTCTTACTTTGTTTTATAAAAAAATCGGATGCTCTGTACCTGATATTTGAGATGCCTTCAACACTTTCTTTCTCAGCCGACGTCCTCATTTCAACAATAATGCTCTGGAACGAAAAAAAGCCCGCAATCAGAAAGATTGCATATAGTGTAAACATAAGGACTTTGTTTTTTACATCCTTTTTGAAAATTAATATTCCCACAGAGATCAGCAAATATATGGCAAGAGTGGAACGGAAACCGGATAATACAGCCACAGTAAGTAATAACAGGGCAACGAGACCATATTTGATCTTCAACTTTGACAGGAACCTGTCTATTGACAGGAAAAAACCGATATGCATAAGGTATGTTCCGGGCAGATTCATCCGTATCGTTCCTCTTTGGGTAAACACCTTGGCATCTGTAATCAGGGTGGGATATAAGATATACTGTATTATGAAGAATATCCCTGCAAAAATGGCCAGGTAATACAATAGTGAAATGATAAAATCAGTTTTTGGGGAGAGATAAAAGAGAAGAAAGTAGAAAAGGAAAGCATACATGTATCTTTGCTGGTACAAACTTATACCAATCGGTTGATTGTTAATGTAATAAGCCGGAAGTACACTGAGGAGAACTCCGAATATCAATATAATCAGAGGGATTCCAAACTTCTTTCTGATTGGAATGTCCGGTTTTTCAAAGGAGGCAAATAAAACAAGGCATACAATAATGAGAGCAACAGCCAGTAAATCAAACAGCCTTATCATTATCCCCAGTCCTCGGATATGAAAAAACCCAAGTGAAGCAAGGGCGATCGCAATTATAAGTATTCGTTTATACAACATTGTGCCGCTTGTAAGCAAAAAACCCTGAAAATTACATTTTTCAATGCATACTAAAAAATTAACAAGATAACTTTAACATGTTAAAAATGACATTTTTATTTATCCTGATAACCTTTGTGACGCTTATTGTTACTGACTTTATTATTTTTAACAAATTAGTGTTGTTATTTTAACAATAGTTTAATGTAACAAATAATTACATTCGCCGTTCAAAACATCATGTTTGTCAAATTAGAAATTTGAAAAAATCTGCTGTTATGAACGCACTAGAGAGGGTTAGATTTCAGAATTTTTTTTGCCGGAGGATTACATATCATTTTGGATACGGTTATCATGTATCCTTTTTACTTTTTATCCTGATTTTTACAGGGTTTAATTCAACTACAGGTCAGGTTCCTGATTTACCGTCATGGATAACCCATGTATATTATATAGATCCGGGAAATCCTGAAGACGGGGATGGCAGCTTTGAAAACCCGTGGAGAGATTTCCGTTCCTCTTCCTGTTACAGTACCGTCTGGCCAAGGACAGGCTGGGATTGCGGAAAAACCGCCCTGTTGTTTAAAAGAGGGACTAGCATGGGAACAACAGATAAACCGCTGACCACAAGTTTTTGTTTTACCGGTGACTCTATGTACATAGGTTCCTATGGCACCGGCCCTGATGCCAAGTTTATTTTCCGGTCGGGATCAAGAAGCTTTTCTATTGAGGGTCAGGGAAATATCATAACAAATCTTGAACTGATGAACCTGGATACTATATCTGACGTTCTGGATATACGGGGAGGTCCTCCGGGAACCACAGGGAAAGGAAACAGAGCCGAATCACTTGTTATCTCCGGAGGTTACAGGGGGCTTACATTTAACAGGAATAAAACGCTGTACCTGAAAGACATCACTGTTTTAAATACCATGGATGACGGTGTCTTCGGAGGGGAAGAGGGGGATCTGACTGATACTGTTATTGTGTCCGGAGTACATGTATATGGTGTGAATAAAAGGTATCAGGCAGATCCGACGAACAGTTCCGGCGGTGACTGTATGCAGATCAGATCAGCATATCTGTATGTGGAAAACTCAATCCTGGACCATTCTGAAAATGGAATGAAGTTCTGCCTGATCAATACCAGAACATCAGGTAATGCAAAAACTATTGTCAGGAATACAACCTTCCTGATGCATCCACATGATAACCATGGTATTTATGCACAACATGCAAATATTGAGAATTGCCTTTTTTCCGGCGGTGGAACGGTTTTAATGGTCTGGGGAAATTCAACCCTGTATAATTCCGTGTTTAAAGGATACGGTAAAGATTTTGTCTATTCCCACAGTGGTAATAATTTTTATAATGTTCCCTTATCTGCTGTATTTCTGGACGTCTATAACTGTACTTTTGCAGATGTACATACAGCCGTTCAGGCAACCCAGAGGGATATGAACATCAGGAACTGTATCTTCTATAACGTAAAAAATGCTTTTCAGTGTGGTATAAATGGGATCAATGGTTCCGGAAATATTCACTATAATTCTGACCTTTCCGTTCAGTCAGGGCTTGTGAATTATCTTAAAAGTGATGGGAAAACCAAAGGGAACAGCGCTTCATATTTTACGGCTGACCCCTTGTTTATTGACCCGTTGAACGGGAACTACCGGTTAAAACAGATTTCGCCGGCGATTGATGCGGCTGATCCTGATGTATACGACAATATTGCTGAATTTATAAGCGGTTATAATACAAGCCAGGGATGGGTGTATTATACACGGAAGTTTACTCTGTATAAAAAGCTGACTTCAGATTATAACGGGATTTTGCGGCCTGTCGGATCCGGCTATGACATTGGGGCATATGAATATCACGAAAATCAAGATTCAGGGGGACAGAACACCCCCCCTGTTATAGTCATTTCCGGCGATAAAACCTGCTGCTTTGGAACAGTACTGTCTCTTGATGCATCCGGAAGCACTGATCCTGATGGTGATGAAATCACTTTCAAATGGATGGTTCCTGCTGACGTGGCATCAACGGATGTAAATGCTTCTGAAATTAAGATGCTGGTACCATTTACAGGAAACCAACAGGATATATCGGTTGAATTATTTGTTAGTGATGGCATACACACTGTTAATGAGGCATTTATTATCACCGTTAAACCTTATTTGCCGACAGTAAACAGAATACCCGTTCAGACGGTGAATGCCAGTGATTTTCAGGTTCCAAATTTCCCTGAACACCTTATTGATGATGATCTTGAAACCCGCTGGTCGGCACCCGGTAATAATCAATGGGCTGAATTCGAATTTGATGAACCTGTTGCTATCAGTCATATGTATATAAGCTTCTACCAGGGGCAGAAGAGATACGCCTTTTTTGAGCTAGAAGGTTCAAATGACAGAATATCCTGGGCATCTGTCATCGGATATGGACAATCACATGGGTTCTCTCAGAATATGGAACTATTCATCCCCAATGATACTGAATCGGCAGTAACTGAATATAAATATATCAGATTAGTGGGTTATGGCAATACGGAAAACGAATGGAACTCTGTTAATGAGGTATTCATTTATGGTGAATCCGGAACACATGTAAATAACACAAGAAAAGAGGATGTAAGAATATATCCGAATCCGGCAACGGACATGATCAAAATGGCCACGGATGTGTTCAGAAAAGATATTCCGTTAGAAGTCAGAATAGTTGACACTGCAGGAAGGATACTGCATATGTATTCATTTGATATTCTTCAGGATGAGATCAGCCTCCCGGTAGGAGATCTTCAGCCGGGTATTTATGTTCTTACTTTCTCTGATGGCACTGGAGAAGTAAAAGCCGGCAGGTTTGTAAAAAAATAGAAATTGCCGGTTAATATAAAATCACCCTTTGCGTACCTTCGTGTGTACTTTATGTTCCTTTGTGGTTAAAAAAACCACGAAGGACACCAAGGTTTACACGAAGGTACACAAAGGGGAAATCAGATTTAATTTTTATTTATATAATTATAAATTACATGTCATCCCAAAGAACCATCCCCACTTGTTTGCTATTTTAGTTTTAATAAAGGTATAATCTCCGTATGCCCATGCAGTTTCATCTTTTCCACACGGCACGGGATACTCAATTATGGTTAATTGAATGTCTGGAACAAAGAGGATCAAAGCTGTTTTTTGCCCGCATACCGGTACAAATCCGTCTCCGTTTGCCCTGGCTAAATCAACCAGTTCATCAACTCTGCACATTGAATATTCACCTATTCCCCGCGACCCGCTATAATCTCCCTCTACAAGAAGCTCCCAGAGTGCGATCTGAATATCTCCATACGTGTAATTGCCTTCACAATCTGCTGCAGGCGTACCAACCAGGTTCTGATTCAACAGCCAGATTACAAGGTCAAGGTTCTCCGGATTCTGAAGTAATCCTTCAGGGATATCACTATGGGGTGAATATACAGTTGCATTGTAATTGGTGCTGGGGTATATGACATTTTCGGGATCAATGCACCACGAGGAGTATTTTCCGTCAAGACTGGTCCCTCCACTCACTGTGGCTTCAAAATAGCTGCCCAGTGTAGGATTGGGATTGACAACATTCAGGGTGACACTATCAGGCAGAATATATTCGAGTGCCGATACACCATCCGGCTGGCCGACAACCCCATGTGCAGCAATATAAACTGTCTCACCCGGGTTTATACCATGATCACTTAATGAAATAATAAACTCAGCACTGTTCGAGTAAGGATAATTTCCCGAATACGGGAATAATCCCGGTGCTGCATTCTTAGGAATAGATTTGTGGTTTTTCCCAACCCATACATGTGCTTCAGAGAGCAACCATGGTGATTCGGTGGAATAGCTGACCCGTAATGTATAGGGGTCAATGAACTCAGCAGTTACCTCCCCAACAAGAGTACCCTTGCTAAGGCTGTTTTGTGCTGCTCCGGCCCAAAAATCCTGCACCAGAATACACGTATTGGCAGCCGACTTTTTTAAGTCATCTGTAAACTCCGGTTCTTCCGTTGCATTGTAACTGTCCTTCTCACATTGTGTAAAAAATAGCAGTGCCCCCAAAATAATCGGGATAATTTTTAGTGATGTTCTCATTTTTTAAAGAATTTTTGTTAATGATTTTAATATAACTATATAAACATTAACCCTTAATTTTAGTTTAGTTGTTCTATTGTAAAAATCATTACATCTGAGTACTATTTGACCACAGGATACTTTATTGGGATGAAAGCACAGTATATTAAGATAAAAGAATCTTCAAATATGAAAATATTAATAAATTGAATATTTTCTCTTTTTAAGACTAAAACCAGTATTCCCTTTGTGTACCTTCGTGTGTACTTTGTGTTCCTTTGTGGTTAAAAAAACCACGAAGGACACCAAGGTTTACACGAAGGTACACAAAGGATTTCTGATAAATTATCATTTGACAATCCGGTTATGCAGAAACATATAAGCGCCTTTTACCGAACTTCTTAATTCATAAAGCAGTAATAATATATATGCGCCAAATGCCGGATATTTCAGATATGAAATGTTGAAATACACTGAGGCAAACAATAGTATGGCAAATATCAAAACAGGAAGCCAGAAGGTAATCAATAGTTTCGGATGAATTTTAAAAGACTTGTAGAATCCGAAGAACACAAAAAGTGGGACAGTTATGAAAATTATTCCCAGGGTCATAAATATCAGGATATACATCATTGAGATCATTCCTCCCACTATGATAACCCCGATAGTGAGAATGCTGTTAATCAGGTTAAGAATAAATAAATTGCGTTCTTTTTCATATAATATAAAAACGGATGCAGTAGTGCTCAGGAGTGAGTTGAATATAAGTATGATGGCCACATAGGGCAGGAATACGGATACTCCTGTCCAGTTCTCTCCCCAGAGAATTCTTACCAGTTCCTGGGGAAATACCACAAGGATAAAAATCACAGGAAGGTTAAACAGACTTATTATCCTGAGTATATCGAGATACTCTCCTTTTGCATCTCCTTTTTCGTCCATAAGTTTCTTAAGCGATGGAAAAAGAACAGTACTGAAGATACCTGTAATCAGCCGGTTTGTGATTTGTATGAAACGGAATGCCCTGTTATACAACCCCAGTTCTGCCTGTGTGTAAAGCCGTCCAATGATCACTTTATCTGTATTATCAGCCCAGTAACCTATCAGATTGTTAAGAGAAAGATTGCCCATAAGTGATTTTATCCTTATTAAGTTTCGTTTTACCGATTTCCAGCCATAGAAAGAATATCGGACATTCACCTTATTTCGAAGGTATAGAAACTGGATAACAGGCCCGAGAACCAGGGGGATGATCAAAGCCCAGTATGAAAATCCCATAAACGCAAGCAGTATGGTTAACATTATCTGGAATACAGCCCCCCATAGTTTCGCTTTTCCAATAATATTAAATTGCAGGTTCTTCGATAGTATGGCAAAGGGGATATAAGTGAAAGAATCAAAAACAAACTTTAACGATATAAGCATTGTCGGTAATATCAGTTTATTGTTATCGAAGAAATAAGCAATCGGGAAGGAGAGTGCCATCATGATCAGCATGAGAGCGAACCCCATCCATACCGATAGATTGTAAAGGTGTTTATGAAAAGTATAACCATAATCACTTCGTACAACCGACTGACCGATACCCACATTGGCAAACAAGACTATAAATCCGGCAAAGATGTTAATGATGGCTACAAATCCGTATTCCTCCGGTAGTAATAGCCTGGAAAGTATTATTGTTGCCAGGAATTCAAAAGCCTGGGACATATAATTATATACCGCATAGGTTGAGATACTTTTAAAGAATGTTCTTTTAAACGACATGTTTCTGGTCTGTAAGTAATTAATTGGTGTTCAAATATTTTTAATGAACTCTTATTTCTACATGTAATCTTTTTTAATAGATTCCAGTTTTTCCAATAATTGTTCTTCTTTTTCTTTTATCAACAGATTCTTACTTAAAAGAGGTTCCGCATGCTCAATAATTTTACATAAATCCCGTCTGAACTGCCTCTCATGCAGGGTATTTTGATATATTCTGTATCCCCCGGACAGTAATCGGTTTGGAAATGAAGACTGACTAAAGCCTGATTTGTTCCTTATTATCCAACTGATCCATTCAGGATTATATAAGCGGAAGATGCGTTGCGGTTTATAGTCTGATCCAAGCGATAAGAGCCAGTCTTTCCACTTGAATTCATTGATATGTTCAAACATTTTCAGAGGGATCCACGGTACACGGAAGGTGTCAGCAATAATAGCCCCATGCATGGCTTCAGTGATAACATATTCCGATTGACGGATCTGTTCTATTGCTTTCACAGGTTCTGTTGAAGGGCTGATGAAGTTAATACCGGATTCAGAAAATAGCTGCTGCCACCTGTCATACATGGCTTCACTCTGATGATGGGGTATAAATGAGTATCTGAACTTTTTTTCCACACTATGATGAAACATGGGCAAAGACCTTAATAAGACAGCTCCGTCAGTGATAAACGCATTACTCTTTAATTTCAGGGCTTTTGCAGTCAGAGGTCCCCGTACGCATCGTATATCATACCTTGCATCTGGAACCGGCGCGCTATCATATGCAAACCCTGTGCTGAAGACGATTATTTTCCTGATTGTTTCATCCGCCCTGATAAAACCCAGGGTAGATCCGATACCCAGGAACCATACCTTTTCATCATTATCAAAAAATCCCGGTAACAAGGTATTGAATATTAGAGGATTAATTGCATCCCCAAAGTTCGCTCCTTCATAGTATTTTAATACCATTATTCTGCTGTTTTTCAGGATATTATCTCTTTTTCATAGGGATATCTGTTGTTCTCATGGCAGCAGCTCTCCATGCCCATTCTATAGGACCGTAAACATAAAAACGCAGCCATATATGAGAGAACAGAAGCATAGCCAGAAGGATCAGAAAGCCTGCCATCAGGCTTAGAAAATCACCCAGATAATCATACAGACCGAAACCAAATCCATAAAAAAGGATCACCCCAATGAATCCCTGCAGGATATAGGAGGTAAGACTCATTCTTCCATAAGGACTGAGAATATTCAGTACCGGACGAAATACACGTAACCGGTAAAGCAGAACAAAAACACTGATAATGATAATGACCATGAAAATATTCATATAGCTGGTGAGCAGTTCATTTATAAGGGTGGCAGATTGTTCTGATATACCGTTCAAACTGAAAACCTTGATTCTGACAAACCTTATGACCAGATAAAAAACTGAGCTTCCGGCAATCAGGGCAATAAACGATCTGGTATGGGCTATGATGTCTTCCAGCAAGCGGCTTCTGCCGAGAAGCAGACCTATCAGAAAATATCCGATGATCTGCAGAATTCTTCCACCCGTGAAATTGAGTTTCCATATTTCAATAAATGCCTGCCATGCATTTAACTTTACCAGCTGGAAGAATGAACCCTCTGTACTGAGTAAATACATCTTTTCCCACAACTCTCCGTTACTGAAGTCCGGTACCTGGTAGAAAGGATCCCCAAGACTCTGATATATTCTCACCAGATCAGGGATCTGGAGCAGGGAAAGAATGGCCAGCACAGTAATTATCCTGGTATTGAACCTGTATAAAAGCAGTATGACAAACCCCACTGTGGCATATTTAGTTAAGATATCGGATCTGAACACAACAGCGTTCAGGTATCCGATAAACAGCAGAATAAGGAGTCTCCATGCAAAAAATGTAGCAAAACCGGATTTTCCTGACTTTACACTCCTGTCCATCTGTAGAAAAAAACTAAAGCCGAACATTAGTGAGAATATGGCAAATGCCTTATTGCGGATTAAAAAATACACGATCCGGGATGCCAGGTTATCAAGTCCTTCCATATGGATCAGTTCATTGGAAGGTTCTGCATGTAATGCAAATCCTGAGTGTGCATGCAGTAGAAGGATCAGCATTAAAGCAAAGCCCCTCAACGCATCAATATGTTCCAGTCTTTTCATTCTATTTGTATTATGTGTGATGAAATTTCTTTTACATATGAACCTATATTGTTCTTTTTTGTTCATTTTATGTTGATGTTTTAGTTTAATTCAGAAACGGGGCTGTCTCAAAAGTGTTTTTAACCACGAAGGACTCAGCGCTTCTGCAGAGTAACTTGTGCCTTTCTTCGGCCGCCGGAGGCATCGCTTTCGCGTAGCTTCAGCAGAGCAAAGCTTGCCGAAGACGCGGCGCTGAAGCTACGGCAACACGCAGTCAGCGCTCGCGGAAAGTACACACAATGGACACTAAGTTCAGATGAACAGTTATGCATTTAAATTGTTATGATTAGCCGAAGAGGAATGATACGCGGAAATACTATATTATGAATAAGATCACAATTATTTCTGAAAACACGTTGGAAGGCCTTGAACAACACCGGCAGGCATGGGATGAACTGATTAAAAACTGTGAGGATGTTAGCCCGGTGCAAACATACGGATGGGTTAGTGCTTTCATGAAATATAAAATAAAATCAAGATACCCGTGGGTTTGTATTTTTGCTTACCGGAATGAAGAAATGACCGGAGTGTACCCTTTGATACTTACTCAGCGAACAGGTTTTTACAGGCTTCAATTTCAGTTTTTTCAACTTCCTCATGATCCTTTTCATACTGTCCGTGCCGACGGACTAATTCTACGGGGGTATGAACATGTTCTTGAGCAAATTACGTTTCATTTAAAAAAAATGTATAAAGCAATCCCTGTGATATGGGCACAGGGCATTCCGCTAAACAGTTCGACAAACAGGTATTTTGCGGGAAAGGGCAGGAAGCTGGGTAATTACAGGAAAGGAATGCCTCCCGAAGATTTCATTCAACTTAAGGGAGATTTTCAGACTTATACCGGCACACTTAATTCAAAGTTCCGGAGGGAGATACTTCGCCAGGAACGCAGGTTGATAGAGAAAACTAAGGTTAAGTACCGTTTCAGGGATTTAGAACGATCAAATTCCCGGAATGCCGAGATATTTGCAGAGATAGAAAACAGCGGCTGGAAGGGTTTAAAGAAGACCAGTATAACCGGAAATACGGGTGATATGGAATTATTTAATGACGCAACATCCGATTTCAATACTAAGGAGTGGATGCAGTGGAACTTCCTTGAGGCAGATGATAAAGTCATTGCTGCTCAGCTTGCTGTTAAGATCAACAGTACAATATATCTATGGAAAATTGGGTACAGGGAAGAATTTTCCAACATGGCGCCTGGCAATCTGCTGATGTACAGATTTATCGAAGATGCTTTCAGGCAGGGTGACGTGGATGAGATCAACTTTATGAATGAGCGGGGCTGGCTGAAAGAGTGGAATGTATCAAAAAGAGATCTTTTCAATACAGCTATCTTTCCTGCTATCCCATTGCTTTCTTTTCTCCTGAAGGCATATTATAAGGTGAAATACAGGAGAGGGAAATAAAATGCATTGCGTCAAAATAAAAGGAACGCAAAGGCGCAAAGGCGCAATATGAAAGCTGGGAATGCATTGCGTCAAAATAAAAGGAACGCAAAGGCGTAAAACTATATTGTGCTTCTTGCTGATAAATAATACTTTGCGCCTTTGCGTTTTTTTTAATTTTTCGAACTGGTTAAAGAATATTTCAAAGTATAATTCTGACATTGGTTAAGATGAACCAGATTACTATCAGAAAAGAAGATAATACCGAAACCTGGGATAAGGAGCTGGGTAGTATCAACGGAAGCCTTTTCCTTAGCAGGGATTGGCTGGATGCTCTCCGGGATGTTGAAAGGAAACCGGTATTTTTCTCCTTCTACCGTGGCGATGTTCGTCAGGGAATGCTCGCAGGCCTTGAACGACCGGTGAAAAACAGTGTATTCAAACAGTTGTTTTTTTATTCCGGCATTGCTTTAATGCACCCTTCCCCTGAAATGCTAAAGGAATGCAAATCCGTCCTTATGGAATACGCTAAAAGAAACGGATATGTCAGGATTATAATGAAATCATACGACTTTGACGGTTACTTGTTTTCCCGGCATAAAGATTTCAGGACTTTTAAACGCGCAGAGTATTTTATTGACCTGAACAGATCAGAAGAGGAAATTGAGAATGGATTTAATAAAAATGCAAAAAGACTTGTAAAGAAAGCCCGATCCGAAGGCGTAGTTTATAAACAGGGCTATTCTGAGGAATTATTGGAAAAGCTTGTTGATCTGATGAATGTGACACATGAAATACGTTCTTCCAAAGGATATGGTAATTATGAGATGTTCACCATGCCGTTTATGGACAAAGAAGTGATGATGAGACTTCTTCAGAATAAAAGTGCTGCATTATTCTATGCTGAATACAAAGGAAAGATAGTCAGCATGCAGTTTACTCTCACTTCATCTCAAAGGGGATATGCTCTTCTTATGGGAACCGGTAAGGAAGGTTATAAAACAGGCGCTCCCACCTTGCTCTGGCATGATATCATGTTTCTACTGAAGAAGCAGGGATTATCTTCATTCTGCCTGGGAGGAATACCGTTAGGGGAGGAAAATGCAGGTCTTGTCAGATTCAAGCGTACACTGGGCGCAAAACAGATTATATCGTACGAAGAATTTACAGACTTCACCAAGAACCCTCTCTCCCGGTTGAATATATTCCTGAGTATGAAACGTAATGTACTCCGGGTTTCTCTTCCCTGGAAGATTAAAAAAGTATGCCTTAATCTATTGAATCTTGTGATAAAAGACAGGGATGCTTATTAACTGATACGAATTTACACCTTATTTTGATTTAACAATAGTTCGTTAAAGTTAAAAGAAACGCAAAGGCGCAAAGGCGCAAAGTGTTGATTATCAACAGAAAGAACAATGTTAAAATAAATTTACAGAACGCTTATTATCAACATGTTATAAAAACATAGCGAACTATTAGATTTAATGAACTATTGTTAAAGCAATTTTCATTTTATTCATGGTGGAGCAGGTGAGAAATCTGACTTAGTATTTAATTCCTTTTATTTTACGAAGCAGTTTATAAAAAAAATAATAGATGATCTCAGTAATAATATACCATTTTGATTTTCCCTCACAAAACTGATCCAGTTTGCCCAAACGTATCTCCCTGTCAATCAGTTTCGCTGTTTTAATTTTCCCGTATTTTTTTGCCAGTTTAAGATTTTCAACGGCATATATCATTGAATCATAATGGTAGGCTTTGAACTTTAATGCATAGCCTTCAGGCAAGGTGTGAGGGAATGAACCGGCATCCTTAAGCTTGTCAACAATGTCAAGGGTAACCATAGTACGTAAACATTTCCAGCATTTTCCGCAGTTGTAATCACCCCCTTCGTTATCCACGCAAACCCTGAGGTTATTCAATGCGAAAGAATCCCTTGTGATGAGATCAGCAATTTTCTCTGCACGTTCTTTCTCTGCTCCGTCATGGATAATACGTGTATCTTCATTCGACCACAAAGGATCTGTGAGCGGACTGCTGGGAACGGCAAACATGTAAGCATAAGAATAAGATGAGGGAATATAAATGTTCTTAAATCCCCCGGAGAGTGAGAGGGCAACAGCTGCAAGACCCGGGCCGAAATAATAATCTTCCCAGTTTATGGGGAAAATATCCCTGATGTTTGTTTCCCCGTATATTAGTTCAAGGTTGTAGTGCTGTGCCACTTGTTTTACCCTGTCGATCACAGCAATGTCCTGTCCCCCGGAATATACACTTAACGGCAGTTCAAGTCCTTTCATATAAATCAGAGATGACAATTCTTCACCCTTATGCGGATGGTTTTCCGGAAGATGTTTAAGCATGCTGTACATGGAATCTACACCCAATGAGAAGAAGGATGCATTTCCCCTGTTTTCTCTTTCATTTTTTTCTTCAGTAAGCTGGTGGGCAGTTACATTTACCATGGTTAATTTCCCGGGGAACCATACAGTGAATATATCCTGGATAACTGGTTGGCTCTCCATGAGTTTTTTCGACAGGGGAGGAAAAACTTCAATGTCTTCCCGGGATATCATACAGGGGATAAGTACTGCAGCTAAAAACGGATCGGCATTTTCCGGAACATAAGGATGAAATTCCTCAGGATAGGAGAAAAACACCTGCTTCGTTCCTTCCAGGCTGACTGATTCAATATCGGCAGTAAGAAATACCCGCTTATTGCTGGTGTACTTACGGATGGATTTTATCTTCATAAACTATAATTAGGAATGCCGGATTTAGTTAGCAGATAAACAAAAATAACGAAGTAAAGTTCATATAATTACAAGGAATAAAAGTGTCAAATATTTGAACTTAACGGGTTTAATATTGTTTCGAGTTAAGATGTTGGTAAGTTCTTACATAAAGGAACAGATTATTAAATTTAAACTTTTCAAATGAAGCTTCTGGATGTTTATATGCAGGAAACTGATGCAAATTGCAGACTGGTTGGAATAGTGGAAAAAGAAGACCATCAGAAGATTGAATTGTTTTTTGAGTACCCTGCACAGTTCACATCATTTATTAATGTGTCAGCCGATCCGTTTTTTCCTGTGCTGTTAATTCCCTCTATGCATCAAGGTGAGGATCTGGAGATAGTACCTGAAATCTCAGAAAAAATGCTTGCAAATTCGGAGACCATCCAGGATATTTTCATTAACTGGTATCCCGGAGTTTTCAGGAAAATAAACATCCGAAGTGTTTCACGGGAAGCCAGGATCAAAACATCCGAAGCTTCAGGCCAGTTTTTTTCACTGGGCGTGGATTCATTTTATACACTTCTGAAGAACAGGGGAGATAGTTTGAAATATTTGATTTACATGCAGGGACTCGAACTGCCGTTATCACGTTACAGACATAATCAGGAGCAGGGGGTGCTGAACAATCTTTTTAATGTTTCCCGTCACTATGACATGGAATTAATCTATGGTAAAACAAATTTCAGGGATCATTTCGATTTTGACTGGCCCAAATATTATCATGGTGCCGGTCTGGCTTCAGCAGCCATTTCACTGGGTAAGGGATTGGGCAGAATGTACGTTGCATCCAGCCATTCCTACGGGGCTCATATACCGGTTGGCAGTTCCTTTATGCTTGATCATCTCTGGTCAACAGGACAGATTGATATTGTACACGATGGTGCGGAGAAGGGCAGGGGATTTAAAGTGGCCGATCTGGTTGCTGATGATCCTTTCGCATTGAATAACTTAAGGGTTTGCACTGAAAATGACGGAGGAGATTTCAATTGCTGCCGGTGCAGAAAATGTGTATCCACCATGGGCGTGCTCGAAATTATAGGGAAACTGGATGAGAGTGCTGCCTTTCCCCTGAAAAGAGTTAAGGGAGAAATCTATAAAATTCAGCCATACAGTCTTTCGTCGTATGCCCTGACAAAGGACTTACACTCTCTTGCGTTGAAATACAACCGTCTTGATCTGGCCAGAGAAGTGGAAAATGAATTGATCATAGGGCAACATGATCTGTATGGGAGAAAAGAACTTTCAACCGGTATGATAAAATATATCGGGGAATTTGTGTTCTATTTGTGCCTGAAGTTAAGACGTGCGATTTCCGGCGAGCATAACGCAGCTATTGGCATTTTCTTGCAAGCACTAGTTAGTGTTTACAAAAGTAAAAATAAGAATAGCAGTTGAAATAACAGAAAGTATAAGGTTGTACGGTACAGTTCTCATATCCCACTTTTTCCTCTTCAGAGGTTCCACATAAATGACATCGTTTGATTTTATAAGGTAGTTCTCAGATTCAAATAATTTATCGGTTGTAACATCCAGGTAATATTTTGATTTTAACACTCCGTCTTCTCTGATGAGTAGCACATTTCTGCGGTTACCATAATCCGAAATATCCCCTGCATATGCAAGAGCCTGAAGTATATTAATATTTTTATAATTAAACATATATACTCCCGGCCTGTTAACTTCACCCAATACTGTCACTCTGGTATTCATAAACCGCATAAAGACGGAAGGATAAAAAAGATATTGGCTCAATGATGACTCAATACTATCGGAAGCTTCTTCTATCGTAAGATCTGAGAGATATATCTTTCCAATGTATGGAAGTTTAATTGACCCGTCGTCACTGACTGTATAGCTTAAAAGGGTAGGGTCGTATATTCCACCAGGCTGGGTCTGTGAGGTAAAGCTTGTTTTTTCATCATCAGCGCTGGTAATCCTGATGTACAGTTCATCACCGGGTCTGATCAGATTGTCAATAGGTTTCCCTGTAATCTGAATAGCAGAATCTACAGGTAATGCCGTCCTTGAATCAGACCGCACATAGGAAACTCTTTTAACCGGAACACAGGAAAAGCCTGCAAAAACTATTAAAAGAAATAATATATTTCTGTAAAGGTAAAAATTTGTTTTCTTCATGTTTTCGTATTTGTATTGTACCTGATGGAAGATAAGTGACATGTGACAAGTGACGGAAATACTGGTAATTTGTCACATGTCACTTGTCACATGTCACATGTCACTTATCATAATAACCAATTAAAGGGAATAATGTTCAATTTCTTCATCCGGTTATTCGTTTTCAATGTCCCGGTGCGGTGAAGAATGTTTTAACTGTTCTGACGAAGAGGGACATATCCTTCAGCAGGTTCCAGTTGTCTATATACTGAAGATCAAGTCTCATCCAGTTTTCAAACTTAACCTCATTACGGTTCGGTACGATCTGCCATGTGCAGGTGATGCCCGGTTTAACCGATAATCTGCGCAGCTGCCATCTTTCATATTTTTCAACCTCTGAAGGAAGCGGTGGGCGGGGGCCGATAAGCGACATGTCCCCTATGAAAACATTATATAACTGCGGAAGCTCATCTAATCCTGTTTTTCTTAATATCGTACCTATACGGGTAATGCGGGGGTCTGACTTTATCTTGAAAACCGGACCGTCGGCTTCATTTTTTTCCTTCAACTGATCCAATAGTTTTTCAGCATTTGTTACCATCGTACGGAATTTTATGAGTTTAAACCGACGTCCTCTTAACCCTACTCTTTCCTGTAGGAAAAATACCGGTCCCTTTGAATCGAGTCTGATCAGTAAACCTATAAATAAAAATACCGGTGCAAGAAGGATCAGCATGGTGAAGGAGAAATAAATATCACTCATCTGCTTAAAAAACAGAGAAATGCTGTTTGATGGAATATCAACGAGATCCAGCTGAGCTGAATTATTTAATGTCCTTAATTTGAATTGAAAATCTTCGAGAGGAGACAAACCTGACTGAAGACGGAATATTACGCCCACTTCGTTGCATGCCCTGGAAAGCTCGCGTATCTCTTCTTCATTTATATTTCCCTTACAATAGATAATTTCATCAATAACTTCATTATCCATTATTTGTTTGATGTTGCCGTTTTCAGGCAAAATCTCGAGGGAATCCCCAAATTTCTTCCTGATCAGGTTTGAGTTGGTAATTACTTTACTTATTTTAAAACCCCATTCTTTCTCATCCAGTATCTTCCGGATCAGCGCTTCAGAGTACCAGTCGGCCATTACTATCACGTGATGCAAATCCTGTCCTCTTCCCCTGTACGTTTTAAAAATGGAATAGGATATTACACGGATGTGGAAGATCACAAAGAGATTGAATCCTGCATACATAAGAATAAACAATACACTGACTGATCTCAGTCCAAACAGATACCTGAACAGCATCAGTGTGATTAAACTTATAAAAGCCACCTTGACAAACTGGAACAGGATCTGGAGATAACGCTGGGTTCGCGGCACCTTGGCGATTATGGTAAATTTGTAGAAGAAACTCCACAGGAAAATATTCAACAGTCCCAGGAAATAGAAATCCGGTATGATCACAACATCCGGTTCAAAAAATAATTTCCAGAATACCACGAAAATTATATAGGTTATTCCTACTACAAATAATTCAAAAATGTACAGGTATTTCTTTTTACCTTCTGTGTTGTTCGCGATACGGAGTGATTGGATTTTGCTGAGTAGATGTTCTGAAAACATATATTAAGGTCTTTAAGTATTTTATTATCCTATAAACATACTACAAAGACATTTGTTCTGTGCATTTGATGAATGATATTAAATTAATGACGAAGAGGAAAAAATGAGGTGTAAGCAGTGATAGATGAAAGGATCATTGAGTTCAGTTGAAACCCCGGAGGACTTTTCCAAACACCCTGAACCTTCTGTTGATAGTGCCGCCTATTCTTTCATATTCGGCACGCATCCTGGTGTTGTATTCAAGAATAAGGTGGCTGTCCATGACTTTCATGCCTGTCTGGTGAGCTGATTCAAGAATTTTCATGCCCAGGATGGAATCGAGACCTTTCCCTCTTTGAGATTCCTTAATAGCTCCCAGTAGCATGGTAAGAAGCCTGGTTTTTTTGCTTTCGGCAAGAATATGGTACCATCCGAAAGGCATTATCCGGCCTTTTGCTTTACGGATACCCCCGCTTAATTCAGGCATGCTTATAACAAAAGCAAAAACCTCATTTTCCGGGTTTGAAATGACCTTAATAAACCGGGGATTTAAGACAGGAAGATAGCGGGAAGCCATTTCGTGCATTTCCTGTTCCGTCATGGGAATAAAACCGTAAATATGATTATAGGTCTCGTTAATAAGACGGAATATAGGAACAATCCATGGTTTAAGTGATTTCCGGCTTGTGAATTCATGAAGAATATAACCGTTGGAAGTGATTACCCTGTTATACACCTTTTGAATGTATTCCGGGACCGTATCAGGAATATTGACTTTGTAGGATACAAGGTCAACTTCCTTCATAAAACCCAGCTGCGCGAGGTAATCCTGTATCCACGGATAGTTGTAATTCATTGCAATGAGTACAGGTTCGTCAAATCCTGCGGTTAAAACACCCTGTGGATCTTTATCGGAGAAAGCCAGTGGTCCGACGAGTTTTACCATCCCCTTTTTCCCTGCCCATTCCTCGATGAATATTACCAGGGATTGAGCAATAGTAATGTCTTCGTAACAATCAAGGAAACAGAACCTTGCGTTTTTTTCATTATGTATTTCGTTATATTCCTCGTTAATAATTCCCATGATTCGGCCAACGGGTTGTTTGTCTTTCCATGCGAGCGCCATAATGGTTTCACAGAGGGCAAAGGATTTATTTTTCCTTTTGTTGAAAAAGGGCCACTCATCCATATACAGGGGATGCACCCAGTTCTGATGGTTTTGATGAATTTTTTCAGGAAGGTAGATGAAATGCTGTAAATCCCTTTTACAGCTAACTTCGCGGACTTCAACGGACATTGCCTGCCAGGATTATTAAATTTGGGTGCAATATAGTGAAAAAATGCATGGTGGTATTTTTTGGTATGAAAAAAACGATTATTTTTGCAGGGCAATTAGAAAGAGGTCTGGTAGTTCAGTTGGTTAGAATATCGGCCTGTCACGCCGAGGGTCGCGGGTTCGAGTCCCGTCCAGACCGCCTCTATTTAACGAAAATCCCTGTAAATGAGTATTTTACAGGGATTTCGTTTTTAACGGGGTGGGAATCAGGGTAAGAATGCATGTAGTTTTCGCAATAGTATAAATCAGATTTTTTCATTATCAGCCATGCTATAAAATTCTTCTTCCGGAATTAGTATTATATGATCTAATAATTTCAGATCCATAATATTACCAGCTTCCTTTATTCTTTTAGTAATGCTTATGTCAGCCTCACTTGGTTCTTTCCCTCCTGACGGATGGTTATGAGAAATGATAATTGCACTTGCATTTGCTTTAATTGCATATTGTAAAATTAACTTAACATCAATCACAGTTCCGGATATCCCTCCTTTTGAAATTGTGGCAATACCCAATACTTTATTACAACGATTCAGTAACATAATTTTAAACTCTTCAATATGTTCAATTGAATCCAGGTTCCAGGATAAATAGAGCAATTCAAACGCATCACGAGAGTCCTTTATTTGAGGACGCTCAGATGCTTTGACCTTGGTTTTATAGGTCAGTTCAACCTCGGCAATACAATTAGTTGTCATATTTTTTTGAATTAGTTAATGATTATTTTGCATGAATAGAATTCCTCTTCAGGTAAACCAGGAGAATGATTTAACTGTCAATTTCAATTTAAAATCGAAAGGAATAGGGAGATTTAAAACAAGATATTGTAAGGCATAAAACAGGAAATAATATTCCTCTAAATATTAAACACCAGGATAAAATCTCTATATATATTTAATAAGAATGGATTGTTGAATGTTTGAAAATGGGTTTATTCCCTCTAATGGAGATATCCCTTGCTCTCACATTTATAATTTGATTTTTATCAGGTGCATTTTTATAAATTTAGATTTTATAAAAGTCAATTTTATATTTCATAATTTATTTTGTCAGGACATCATTTGAAAATGCAGGTAGAAAGACCAGCGGGGGCACTCTGCAGAGTAGAAACATGCCAGACTTGGGTGAAGTATAAGAGTCACACAAACATTGTATAAAAATTAATCAATGAGTAACTGATAATTTGAATAATTTTATTATTATCTTTGGTTTATATCCTTTCATTGCCAGTTGTCTATTTCTCTAAGTGGCTCCCGATTATGAATGTCGTCTACTGATACGTAACACATCTTCATGAATACCAGTAGGGAACTCCTTCGACAATGATTCATACATGGGGTTAATTGACTTGTTTCGCTTCTCAAAAACCTTAGCCAGTTCTGTATCACTCATTTCGAAAACATCCTGGTAAGATAAGCCTGAACGCGTATATTCAGCCAGGTATTCACCAACACTGGTTTTACTCACCTGGATGGCCTGGGCGATCTGTCTGACACTAAATTTTAACTCCTGACTGAGTCGTAATATTTCTCTGATTTTTTCCACGTTTGTTCTTTTTCTTGGCATTTCTATTCCTCCTGTTGGTTTATATTTTATAAAAACCAACAGAGTTACTAATATTCTGTGGAAAATGAAGAATGTAATTTTAAGTGTCTGTTTTCAGCAAGAATCACCGTCCGCTTTTATTTGCGCCTGGCGTCCGCTTTCCTCAAGAATCTGTGTCCGTTTTGCTCAGGAATTGCTGTCCGTTTTCGGCAGGAATGAGTGTCCGTTTTGGGCAAGAATATGCACTTCTTACAGTTTAATGCAATTTCATCTTGGTAATGGAGGTTTAAAAAAAGTGAAGTGATAAGTATTATTGTCCTCAACAAATTCAACTGAAGTCTTATTGTCTTGTGACAAATATATTAGCAGAAAATTTTCTTTTTTTTCAGTAGTTTTAGCAATATTATCAGTTAGAGTTTCTTCTACTGGAATTACCTTTTTAACAGGAAATTCAATTTTAACTTCTTCATGAAGTTTTTTTCCATAATCAATCAAGTTTTTTTTAGAAATTACCATCCAAACTTCATTAAACTTACCCCATTCTCCAAGATCCACAATTTTTATTTCTAATTGAATACTTCTTCCTCCAACATAGGAACCTTTTGGATCTGTATTAAATTCCCACCGTTCAGATGTTTTTGATTCATTTGTATATCCTTCAAATGTAAAACCATCTTCAATTAATTCAGCCCTTAGATGATTCCTATCAGATAATCCCTTTTTAAAATCTGAAGAACTTATTGTTGGGGTTTTAATTGCTTGGCAAAAAGAATTACCAGAGCTACAGCATATTATCAATAAGAATAGATATGTATATATTTTTAACATAATAATATTTTATGACTATCGGTTATCATGAATAAAACAAAAATTGCTTAGATAGAGTTTTACCCCCATCCCGACCTTCCCCATGGGGAAGGAGACATTCAAAACATATCCCCCTTGTGGAAAACAGGAAAGAGGGTTATTTGGAAGAAAATGAAAGTATTTAGATATTAACATTTTAAAGCTATTATTATTTTGTTTTTAACATTTTGTTATTGATTCCCGATACTCAATTAATATTTTATAATAGCATGACTAATTTACATTAAATATAATACAATACCTACTTTTGCGTATTCCTGTGATTTCATACAGTCAGTCCTGCTGAAAGCGGACAGGGGAATATGGAGTTTTAATATGTTCTCTATCTAAATCTTTTAATTTTGAATATGCAAAGTGTTCAGTTTTCAACTGGTATATACAATCGTGGCATTCTTTATGTGCAACTTCTATTTACCGATTACATTTGCACATAACTTTTAAAGTAAATTGCGGTAACCCGACAGGTGTAGTTCAACACCGACTCCTCCCTGGGTCTTGCAGACCGTTCAGAGTCCTTTATTAGAAGTAGTGCATTATGATGTTATGCCAAATAAATAGGAATTATCTTGATACTCTTCATTTTCAATAGCCTCATTTTGTTCTTGAATATCAAGTCGTTGATAAGTAAAATCAACAATTTCAGGTTTGTCTTTGCTATACTTGCCTTCTTTTGTATCCTTAACAAACTCTAAAATAGCATTATGGTTATTATCGTATTTCACATTTATTTTTTTCATGACGCAAATTTATATAAAATTAACTCTTTTTTTCGATTGATGTTCAATTTGTGCTTTAATTGGTTTTAAATCTAAGTTAAATTTACAATTATCACAAATTAAGATATTATTCTTATCAATATTGGGATTAGTAGGCAAATTAGCTTTTTTAATCACTTGTGAGTATACCTCAAAATATCCTTGAATTTTATGCTTTTTCCTACATTGTGGACAATCTATATTTATTTCTATGCCTTCTATTTGATGTTGTTTTTTTTGTCCAATTGGTGGTAGTTTTGGAAGGTTTAAATTTTGAGGAATACCTGGATTTACTGAAAAAGTTTTTCCTAATTTGAAGTTGTCGAGGTAATACAATTTATAAATTGTTGACATATCAAAGATTAGTCGGATAACTGTTTTTATACGATAAACTATTTCAGATAATTTGGCATCTTCATCAATTTTTTCGATAATCAGTAATTCGTCTAAATCCTCAACCTTTAATGAACGACCGTGTGTTCTCCATTCTGTATGATTGCATAACAAATCTGCAACTTCTTTTGCTCTCGCTATCCTTTTAGCTTCGTCAACAGGTTCTTTTTTTGTTCTCGTTACAGTCCAATTTTTAAATTTATATTTTGCTAACCAATTTGACACTAAGTCTTTTGCAAACTCAAGGGAGTTTATAATTCCACCTATTTCTCCAGGAGAAATTTGTGCAACCATTACAGCATCGAATGGATTTAAAACTCCATTTTTTAATGCTTCATCTCTTTTGTTATCTACCCATTCTTTATAATCATGTGCCGAAACGAAACTTCTTCCAACTTTAACTTGTGCATCAATTGGCCCTAAGCTACCAGTATCAGTCATATAGATATTGTCTCCAGATAAAACTAAAATAGTTCCTGCACTCTTTGCCTCACCTGCAATAATAAAATTTACTTCTTTAAATTTCTTACGTAAGAATTTTGCAATTTCTTCAGCTGACTCACCGCTACCACCTGGAGTTTCAATATAAAAATCAATTGTATCCTTTCCAGTTTCTCTGAGTATGTCTTGAATGTTGTAAAAATCATCTTGCACAAGACTTACGTCAAGACCTCTTCTTCCTTTAGTTATGTCAGAAGCATAAACAAATAAATATCGTCCTGTATATTTATTATATTCAATAATGAGCCTTTGAAGTTCATTTTGCAAATCAATAAGTCCTAATCCTTTAGAAACATATTCGTTTAATATACTTGCCATATCTTGTTTTTTTGATGTACCTATGTTATTTTTGCATTACTGCCAATGAGTAGCTAAACACCACAGCAACGATTATTTAGAATTAGTCGGTCATGTTTATTCCCATTTTTTGAGAATAACCGTTGAAATGTAACTTGTTTTATTATTGCAATGTACAACCTTTTTTCAAGACGGAATTTTATAGCCAGGATAAAATTACAAAATTAATACCCCCCAAATTGTTCTACCGGAAAAAAAGCCAAAAATATCATGGAATCCTCCCCCTGCAAACTGGTATCAAATAATCGGACGTTTGTCTTTTATTTAATATCCATCGTCAATTACAATACTTTCTAATAGCATCGTACGCATCTCCATAACCTAACTCACCAGCCTTGCTTAAATCCATGCATCCACTATTAATTTGTTTCAATTTGATTTTTAAAAGACCTCTGCGATAATAAGCTCTTGAATGCTGTGGTTTAATCTCGATAGCCTTAGAATAGTCTGCAATAGCTCCAGTATAATCCTTAAGGTCCTCTTTTAAATATCCTCTGTATGTATTAGCTTCATAATCATGAATATTATATTTGATGATAATATTGTAATCCTCAATTGCCCCTTTAAAATCATTAAGCATTGCTTTTACCTCTCCCCTATATTTATAAGCAGAAGAATTCATAATCGGGTTAGGGTTAATTTCTATTGCTTTTGTGAAGTCGGCAATAGCACCTCTATAGTCATGGAGGTTGTGTTTTGCTAATCCTCTATTTCTTAGGCCAATTACATCCCTTCTACCTGCCAAAATCATAACATTAATAGAAGTATCTTTCTTTGGCGCTGGAGTAGTGAGTTCAATATATTTTGTATAGTCTCTAATTGCTCCAGGGTAGTCCTCTAACCAAAATTTTGAATTTCCTCGATTCAAATAAGCTATTTCATAGTCAGGATTTAGAAATAATGCATTGGTAAAATCATTAATTGAACCTTCATAATCACGTTCTCTAAACTTTCTTTCTCCTTCATTAAAATAATATTCGGAGTCTTTTGTTGTATTATTATTTTCTGTTTTTAAAATATAATATACAGAATATGCAATAACTAATAAGATAAGAATATATCTTATTGTCATATTATAAACCTTTTTCATAAGCTTTGATTATATTTGAGTTTAAGTTCTTCCAATGAATGAAAATAGAATAATTTATAACCAGCGAAATATCTTTTTAAAAAATAATTTCCTTCGGTCTTTCCTTTCCTGTTTCAATTCTACTTTCCTTGCTTTAATGCTTTCTTTTTTATGATACTCTATAATAGGGGCAATCCTTTCATGATTATCCACAGTTCTCTGTCCAATAATATATCCCTTTTCGAATATTAAAATTAATTCCCTTTCATAGGTTGGTGCAAAACTGAGAATGTCATAGCTATATTCTTTGCCTTGCGGGATTATGATTTCACCAGTAAACCATTCTGCAAAGACCTTATTTTGATGGGGAAATATGAAGTCCATACCAACTTCCCAATATTCCCTTTTGTTTGATGTGCACGCCTTTAAATCTATCAGAAACAATTTATCCTCAATTAATTCCCATGTTCCAACCTAACCTCGCCAACAGGCTGATGATGGGGGAAATAATTTTGGTTTTAATTCAAGTTTTGAAAGGTATAAAGCTAAGGGTTCTGTTTTGATACCTACTGTTTCTCCATTAAAGATTAATTTTTCCTGTGTTTGTCTGGTCATGCTGAAATAGATTTTCAATAGGCTGTATAAATTTAATAATCTTTGTTTAATTTTAAACTGTTTGTAAAAAATGTATCCGTTGAAAAGAATTATTCTCATACTTATTTTGATTTTTATAATTGTTATTGGATATCCTCAATCGTACAATGGCATAATCATAAGGGTAATTGACGGTGATACTTATGTTTTTCAAACTGAAGAAGGTTCGTTTATAGTCAGGATGTACGGTATTGACGCACCAGAACGAAACCAGCCTTTTAGCGTGGAATCAACAGAATTCCTGTCAAATTATCTTCATAAAGACGCAATAACTGGAGTAAGTAGCACTGACAGGTATGGAAGAAGAATCGGCATACTTTTTATTGATGGTCAGGATATTAATATGCTTTCTATTAAAAGAGGGTTTTCCTGGCATTATAAACAATACTCCAAAGATAAAGAGTATACGAAGACTGAAAAATATGCCAGGAGAAAGAAACTCGGACTCTGGGGATTAGACAAGCCAGTCCCACCTTGGGAGTGGAGACAAAATAAATAACCTCTAAACACTTATTTTCTTAAATTTCTGCCATTAATCAGAACTTTAAAAACACTATAAACTGTAACACTTTCGATATTCAAAATTGTACCACTCAGAAAAATAAACGCAAAACAAGATTCTTAATCATATATTGAATATAAGTTAATCTGAATTAAAGAATATTCTATAGTAATAACTCTTTGCTTTATTGACATAAAAATAAACGCATAATATGATTAATCATCAGAGCAATCATATCTTTCGTAACTATTTTTTTCTTCTGCATCTATTTCTTTTAATTTGACCCAGACATCCAATTCATAAAATGGTTTTATTTCATCATCTCCCCAATATGGAGTTGAAAGTCCATATGAATTAGCCAAGATTGGGAATAGTTTTTTAACTTCAGAATTATTGTTTAAAAGTGTATGTCTATATCCAATAACAGAAATGTCAATAATTTTACTTTCATTAAAAAAACCTATAGATTGAGGTTTTATTTCATTATAAAAAGCACCTCCTCCACTATAAACAACTGGCTGGTATTTAATTGCATCATTAAGCTTTTTTCTTATTTTAGTCGTATTCTTAATGCAATGTTTCTTAAAAGCATGGTCAATTATATCTGAATAGATTCTAAATAGTATCTTTGACAACTCTTCTCTATATTCTGTTTTTGACTGTTTATCAATGATATTTAATTGATAATATTCGATTTCTTGATGCAAAGAATTGATTTTCTGGAGAGTGGGAACAGTATCAACAAATTTATTGCTCAGATATATTTCCATGATGTTATTTAAACCTTTGTCGAAAGAGTAACCGCCATGAATTATTGGCATTTTATCCTCACTTATTGTAAAAACTGAAACATCAGTTGTCCCGCCACCAATATCCACAGAAAAATATATTCCATTAGAGATTTTGTTTTTAGATGTCAATGAGATCAAACCTGCATAGGCTTCTGGAATAATTCCAATAAAATATTTATTGTCAGCTAAGTCATTTATATCATTATCATCAATAATATTAATTTGGTTCAAATCTTCAATTAATTTTGAGGCTTTAGTATCTAAAAATTTTTTCCAAACTGCATATCTGAGCTTTAATTCAAACGCATAGACAAGCATCTTTTGACCAATTAGTCGTGAATCGTTTTGTTTAGAATTAGTATTGGTAGGAACACCCATCTGAATACTATATTTTTTATTGACTTTGGTTTCTATCAAGAATAAAAGATTAGTCAGGTATAGTACAGAAATCTTAAATGAATCGATAAGATAATCATTATTGTATTTTTGAATATATGAATTACAGAAATTTGGCATTTTGAAATAATGATACCTGTTATACTTTGCAATTTTTTTCTTATCTATAGGATTTAATCTCCAGGCTTTATAAGTTTCTTCAAATCTTTTTTTTTCTAATTCCCATTTCTCCTTAGATTTATTGAAAGATCTTTGGGCATCATCACATTCTATATTCCATTTTATGAGCAATCTTCTATACTCTTGTTTCGCCTTATTTTTAAATTTTTCGTCTTCTAACTTCCAATATTTTAATTTTCGATTATACTCCTTTTTAGCTTTGAGAAAATCCTTTTTATTTTTGTAATTTTTCCTATCAGGTGTTTGTTGCTGTGGTATGAGGTTGTATTTATTTTCAGGCTTAACTGGTCGACTTAATTTTGGCTCAGGCTCATTAAAAACAGGTTCAGGTTTCATTACATCATATTCAGTGATCTGAGCTGGCTTAAGCTTGTCGTTCTCAACAAATCCATAACTCAGGGTATCATCATTATTTATTTGAACAACAGATGGTAATGTAAGTGATGTCTCACCACTGTTTTTCAGGAACTCAACAAAATGAATAGTATGCGGATTAGCAGTAAGGTTCTGAATACAAATCTTGGATTGATGTGTCCCAAAATCCAGACCAATTACATAATCAACCATAATTAATTTATGTTAATTAAACTTATTGATAATAGTTCTGCTTTGGTTGAAAGTTTGAAACTATCATAATATATAGATTTTTCTTCTATCTCATCTTTATAGTTCTCGATATTCTTATTTAAAGCAGGTATAATGGAACGTCTTTTCTTAGCTTCAGTTGAATTATCATAACTGGTTTCCAAAAGTTCTCCTAATGTCTTTTCTATTTGCTTAATTCTGAACTCATAAAACAGTGTTTCCTGCCTTTTTCGGCGTTGTAATTGAGATTTCATTTTTAATTCCTCCTCTTCCATTGCTTTTTTCTGAATTTTATCAATTAATAAAGTCATCTCAATCTGTAAATCCTCAAACAGAGCTTGTGGTATAGTTATTTCTTCGTTATTTGCTTCAGCATATTGCTGAGCATAACCAAGCATTTTATCATTAAATTCATCATCAATTACAATTTGTTGATTTTCTAAATCAAATACAATCGGGACTAATAATTCTTTAGTATTTTTCTCCTTCAAGCTTGTCTTAATTACAAAAAGATTATAAACACCCAAAATGTACTTTCCTGGAACTAATCCCAAATCCGCAGATAGTTTAAAATTAAATGAGTAATGTTTATCTGAATTATCAAAATATTTTGTTATTGCCATGATTAATGGATGATATGTATTAATGTAGCAAATATTTTTATCCTCATAAGCTGTTTCCTGATTAAACGTAAGAATAAGTTCATTTTTTCCTTTAATTTCAGAAACAAACGAACGGTACAAATTGTAATTGTCAAAATCCTCCGGAGAAGGAGAATAATTTTGTAAAAAATTAATAAGAATATTATTATCGTTTTTAGGAATAATAAGCTTATAAAGCTCATTACTATAATATTCGAGAGATAATGCAGGAAGTTTTCTGTCAATTATTGAATAAACAAAATTCCGCAGTTCATTTTCAGTTACATATTTAAAATTTTCATTTATTCTCCTAATCTCATTGTCAAAATATATGTCACTGGTGATAGTATCATCCAAACCTTCTTTAATTAATTCGATATCAATTTTTCTTTGCTCTAATGCTTTTGCTATATCATCAAGTTTTTGTCTTTTTTGAAAATCATTTAATTCTTTTGAATACAATGTTTTCTCAAGGTCTTTGAGAATATCTTCGCCTTCATCATCAACTAAAATGGGCTCAAGGTCTCCTATAGAAGAACGAAAAATCCCGATACGGTCTAACAATCTTTTATAGATTTCCTTTTCAATAGAACCTTCAGTTACAATAGTATATATGTTAACTATAGGTGATTTTTGACCGAATCTATGAACTCTTCCTATTCTTTGTTCTACGACCATTGGATTCCAGGGTAGATCATAATTTACAATTGAATCACAAAATTGAAGGTCAATACCCTCGCTACCAACCTCTGATGAAAGTAGTATGCTAATTGAGGGGTCATATTTAAACCTGCTGATAACTACATTTCTCTCTGTAATATCTCCTGAAATCATTTCAGACTTTATTTCATCTGCTAATAATCGAGCCTGTAGATATTTTAATGTTGCTTTAAATGTTGCGAAAATGATTAGTTTCTTTTTATAATTATTCACAATTTCTTCAATAATTTTTTTTAATTCAAAGTATTTTGAATCGTATTCATTTTTATAAATCGCGAAATTTTGATCATGTTTTGCCAAATAAGCATATAAACTACTCGACAACTGACGTTTAACCTGAATCATACCCAGGATATTATCTTCACCTTTATAATATTCATAATCGGATATTACTTCATCATATATCTCAGATTCCTCAATTGTTAAGTTTACGACCAGTAAATATGGGGTTCTTATCGCATTAGTCCAGTCGGTGGTAACGTCTTTCTTTCTTGTACGTGTAAAAATCGTATTTAAAGTATTTAAAGAAGATAGGTCATGTTGTATATTCACTCTGTTCTCAGTAGTATCTGGCAAATCTTTCAATGCTTTAATTACTTTATGGTATAGACGATCTTCATTGAAAAAGTCATCTAATGATGTTTTATTAGGAAAAGAAGCATTTAAACCAGCATCATCTGCTTCATCCATATATTTTAGATAAATTTCATCTTGTTGCAGTCCATTCAGGATTGTCTGAAAGCTAATATTATTGTTTAATTGATTTAAAGCTTTAATAATTGGTCTGTTAATTCTGTCCTGGTTTTCAAATACTATATTTTCAAAATAAGTCTCAGGATCCAATAACTGAAGCTGATTAAACAAATTTCTTCTTTCAGTCATGATGGGAGTTGCAGTTAAAAACGCTACTCCATCTGCAGATGTAAGAATTTTCTCTATCCCATGGCTTGTTTGGGTTATATTTCTTAGCCTATGCGATTCATCACAAACAACGAAGTCAAATTTTATGTTTTTCTCTTCAATCCATCTTATCAAATCCTTTTTTAGTAGTTCTTCATCATTCACTTTACTTATTGTACTGGATTTTTTAATTTTTCTTAATTTCTCGTAATTTATAATGCCTTTAAAAACGCCTGGCCGAAATTCCAGATCAGATATGATATCAGCCTTATGCTCATATATTTTAAACTTTAAATTGAATTTGTTTAATAGCTCATCCCTCCATTTCTCAGTTAAAGATTTAGGGCAAATAATCAAGCCGTTTTTCATTTCCCGGCGACCTATCAATTCCAGCATAATATGTCCAGCTTCAATAGTTTTACCTACCCCGACCTCATCTCCAATCAGAATTCTTCGTTTATCAGAATTTAAAAACTTAAGTAAAGGTTTATACTGGTATGGCTGGAATATGGTTTTAGATGCTTTCAGTGTTGAAATAGTGTTATTACTGGTATTGCGGATTTTTACTGAAGTGTTTTTCTGTTGAAAATCAATATAACTGGAAAAAACTCCTTTTTTAATCAATTCAAATGGATCAGATGTGTCGGAGATTATTTTAAGGTTTTGTTCAAGTTCAGTTTCTGTTCGATTATTGTACTTGACTTTATAAGTTTGGAAACCTCTTATTAATAAATTTATATCAATAATTACACCTTTTTCACTCGGATTATAAATATTAGCAACTTCATCACCAATGTTATACAGAGCCATGAGAAATACAATTTTTGATAATCAAATTTTCAATAAACAATATTCTTGGAAAGTAATTGCCAAACGTTAAATGATATTTTTACGAATATTCTTTTTGATGAATTTACTTATTAGATTTCTGAAATATGCTTAGCTTGCCGGAATATGTTCAAAACAAATACTTGCAATGTCTTTGATTACATAGCCTTTCAGAACACTACACAGCCTCCCTTAACCTCCCGTATACCTTTTCCAGTAATATCTTCTTCACTACCCTCGAAAATTCTTCATCATCCATCATCTTTGCAAATAAATCCTGATTCTGATCCATGCGTTTGATCAGGGTGTTGAGAAACACTTCTTCAAAACCGTATTTAAAATTATCTATTGTGTTGCTTTTGGCTTGTTCGACCAGTTTTTCATGACTGACAAGTTCTTCTTCGATCTGATTAAAATAAAGCCTGTCAGCTTCCGTCAGGTTCATGCCAAAACGATCGTTCAATATTTCAATGATTTCCGAGAGTTTTGCTTTTTCTTCTTTTTTACTCCGTATACCTGCATCATCAATTCCATCCAGACCATATTCCCCCTGATCTTCCATGGCAATGCGGATTCGATCTTTCATCAATTGCAGCCGGTAATACTTCAATTCTACCTCATCACCTAAATGGAAGGGATCAGTTATTTCTTTGGGTAGTTTTTTAATAAGGAACCGGATGTAAACATATAATTTCTCCAACTCCGTATCATAGAAAGGCATTATCTGGCTCAGGAATGAATATAAGCGGGAAAATGACACCAGGGCATGCTTGAAATTATCTCTTTCTTCCTGCGTTGGTAAAATTTTGTATCGGTCAACGGCAGGATCAATACATGAATTTAACCTGGCATGATCAGCAGGTGAAAGGTTTTCCTTATGGGTAAAATACACTTTATTGAATTGTTGTATTTCGGTTTCCCATATAATATTCACTGCCTCGATCTGGTTCTTCAGATCATATAAATGATCAGGGTCAGTGCTTTCTTTAACCGTGGTTAATTCGTAATACGGCTGGAACGATTCCCTGATCTCCTCCTCTGTATTCACAAAATCAAGAATAAATGTGTCGGTTTTCCCTTCATAAATGCGGTTTAAACGGGAAAGGGTCTGAACGGCTTTTACCCCTGACAGTTTTTTATCCACATACATAGTGTGTAGTAAGGGTTGATCAAATCCTGTCTGGTATTTGTCGGCAACTATTAATAACTGATAATCATCTTTTGCAAATTTTTCGGGCAATTGCCGTTCAGAAAACCCTGTCATTTTTGGTTCGGTGTACTCCATGCCCTCATCCCGTACGGTACCTGAAAATGCTATTAAGGTTTGAATACCTGAATACCCTTTATCTTTGATATAAAGGTCAAATTCATGTTTATACCTGACAGCATGAAGCCGTGATCCTGTTACCAGCATTGCTTTTGCTCTGCCTCCAATCTTTTTTGATACCACCTGACGGAAATGTTCTACCATTATTTCGGTCTTTTGGGCAAGATTGTAGGGATGCAGGTTCACAAATCTGGCAATAGCTGTGGCTGCCTTTTTCTTGTTCACCTCCGGGTCATCTTCAATAGCTTTTGATAATCGGAAGAAGGTCTTGTAGGTAGTGTAGTTCTTCAGCACATCCAGTATAAACCCTTCCTGAATGGCTTGTTTCATTGAGTACAGATGAAAAGGCCGGGGTTTGCTGTCTGAAGTATCTTTTTCACCGAAGACCTCAAGGGTTTTGAATTTGGGTGTGGCAGTAAAACCAAAAAAGGATAAGTTAGACTGTTGTCCCCGAGTCATCATAGACTTCCTGATTTCATCTTCATAATCTTCATCAGTTTCTTTGTCCTGTTCAATGGCTTCTTCGAGGTTTGAAGCACTGAGCACTTCTTTCATCTTCCTGGCTGCTTCGCCTCCCTGGGATGAGTGCGCTTCATCCACTATTACGGCATAATTACGTTTAGGAAGATCCCCTATCTGTTCCAGTACAAACGGGAATTTCTGAAGTGTTGTGATAATGATATTTGTGCCTTTCTCCAAGGCTTCGGTTAATTGTTTGGAGTCAACATCAATCTTTTGGACTACCCCCTGTTTGTGCTCAAACTGGTAAATGGTATTCTGAAGTTGATTATCGAGTACTTTACGATCGGTGACCACAACCACCGAATCAAAGATCCGTTTATCCTCCGTATCATGTAAACTGGAAAGACGGTAAGAAAGCCATGCAATAGAATTTGACTTTCCCGATCCTGCTGAATGCTGTATAAGATAGTTCTTACCAGCCTTGGATTCACGAGCATCAGCAATGAGTTTTCTTACCACATCCAGTTGATGGTATCGGGGAAAGATCAGTTTATCCTCATTGCCATTTTCCCCTTTTTCAAGATGAATGAATTTTCCGATGATCTCCATCAGGCTGTCCTTTCGTAGAACCTCGTTCCACAAATAATCAGTTCTTCTGCCATTTGAATTAGGGGGATTGCCTGCCCCGTTATCATACCCCTTGTTAAAAGGTAAATAAACAGTCTTTCTGCCGTTTACACGTGTTGTCATGGATACTGAATCCGCATCGACCGCAAAGTGTACCAGTGACCCTCTGTTAAAGCGGAAAAGAGGTTCTTTGGGATCACGGTCAAACATATACTGACTTTCTGCATTAACCACAGTTTGTCCGGTAAAAGCATTCTTCAGTTCAATAGTGGCGAAGGTAAGTCCATTAAGTGAAATCAGCAGATCAACTGAGTTTTCATTATGCCGGTCATATTTAACCTGTCTGGTTACTGTCAGGATATTCTTATTATACATATCAATTGCTTCAGGATTTAAACCAGATTCAGGTTTAAAGAATGCCAGTTTGAATTTAACCCCATGGGTGGTAAAACCGTGACGGATTAATTCCAGCAGACCCCGTGTTTCTGTCTCTTTGTTCAGGCGGTACAGGAATTTGTTCTGAGCCTGATCCTGGTGTATTGTTGTGAACTTCTCCCATTCTTTGGGTTGGGTGGAGACAATGAATTTATGAATCAGGGTTGGAAAATGTCCTGATTCCTTTTCAATGTCCACTGCAAGACCTTGTTGATAGTCTCCATTTGTAGTGAGAAGATTAACGATATCTTTTTCAAAGGTAGTTTCGGTATGTATGCTATTTGACATGATTTTCGGCTAATTCATGTATATTATTTATATCCCATATTTTTAAAGCAAGTTTTTGATAGAGCAGCTGCCTAACTTCAATTGCTATTTTATCGAAAGTATCGTAATGTTTGAAAGGTAAACCTGCTTCACTAAAAAATCGAACGAATTGCGGATTGTTCTGATAGCATTGCTTATTTAATGATTTGGCAAGCAAGTTTTCTCCATAATATAAAGGTAATTTTTGCTCATAAGTGTAGTCCCGATAACTTCGATTCTTATCTCTCGGTAAAATTATCAGGTCACCGAATTTATTCCGATAATTACTAAATTCTTCTTCTGTTTCAAATTCATCTACATGGCGTTCGTAATGATCTGCCCAAATATGTTCAATATCGAATGAATTCCTGTTTTCCCGATTTACATAATTGTCAAAATCAGGATTCAGTCCACTTTGCTTCTCAATGTAATAGGTTAAACGAGCAAGGATATGTAACATATAACGAATTGTCCATCCATTTAATGCAAACTCTTTGATATTATCCAACTGGAATTCCATTTCGTTGATTTCATTGGTTAATATCTGCACCAGTTCGGATACTGTTTTTCTCCGTATTTTTTTTGTCAATTGGAATATATTATAAGTCATTGCAGAATAATCCACTGTCTTATAATTGAAAATTCTCCGGATCAGATAATTATCAAGAAAACATGATACTATTCTGAGTTTTGTATCAACAATATCTGTTGGATCACTCAGATCAATGGCTGCCAATAATAACTGTGGTTGCAGAGTAAAATTTCGATTTGCATTATAAAAAATATATCCAAATCCTCTCGTGAACTTGCTTATGTATTGATGTATTTTTAAATACAGTTCACTAAATTTGACAAATTCATCACACACAAATCTTGTATAATCTGATGATTTTCTTAATCCGATGATGTTTAGATTTTCTCTTGTCCATTTATGAAATGTAGTACCGATTATGTCAAAATCCTTTGGTTCTGCACCTCTTTTTCTTTCTCTAATTGAATCTGCATATTGTGCTCTAAGCCAATTTTTGATGCAATCACTTTCTTCTTCTTTACCAAGTTCTTTTAATTTAAGAATTTGCCGTTTCCATATTTCATTTGCCTCATAACGTTTTTCATCGTTTTCAATTTCAGATAGAAGAAAACCTTTCAGCATTTCTGTTGGAGTTAAGCTTAATCCTCTATCATTCATAGATACGAATATCTTGTGTGCATCTTGCTCAGTTTGTGCAAGAATCCTAATGAAGTCAACATTATCAATTAGCCAGTCCTTAAAGAAAGGTAAAGCACTGTTATCTACCTTATCATCCAGTAGATCACATATATCCTTATATCGAGCATAGATATTTTTCACACTTTCTGGATGTCCGTTGGAATCAAAGTTTTCACCATTTTTTATTGCATCAAAACAGGCATCTCTTTCGGGAACAATAATGTTGTATGTTTTACTACCTGCCTTTTTTGAATAAATCAAATTTAAAACTTCTGCACGATCCTCTACGTCTTCTAAGTGGTGATATAAGTACAATAAAATTAGTGAAAGGGAGGTAAGTCTTTGCTGTCCGTCAATTATTGCATTGTCATCCTCTGTTAAAACAATTGATCCCATAAAATAATGACCATACTCAAGTACCTTAATTAATTCATCTTCTTCAGAATAATGCTGAAAAAATTCACTGGTAAGGTCCTCTACCAATTCTTCCACTTGTTTTCTTTGCCACTGGTATTCTCTTTGGTAATAATGGATGGTATATTTAACACCAGTAAATAATTCACGCAGGGTTTTCGGTGTACCGCCAATTTTTTTCATGCTGTGATATTTTCAATATGATAATCTCGAACATCAATTTTGCCAGTTACGGCGGAGTTGATGAGTGATGTTTTGTATTCATTTAATATTGATATTTGTTCTTCGTATTGATTAAGTATACAATCCAGCTTATCAAGTTCTTGGTCAATATACGTTACGATTTTTTCTTGTTCTTCTTTCGATGGAACGCTAATATAAATATCAGCCACAGTATCAGTATTTAGGTTTAATTGTGTCCCCCACTTTCCTAATCCAAGATAAGGTCTGCCAGAATAAAAAATGTAGTAAAGAAACTCATGATTTAGTTTTAGATTATCAAAATAAACAAATCCATCATGTATACAACATTTTATTTTTGTTATGATTGGTTTACCTACAGTTCCAGCAATGCTGAGAAACAATTCATCGGGATATTTTTTTACGCTTAATGAACTACCTAATTCTGATAAAGTTTGTGTCGTCTTAAAAAGGTATTTCTCGCTGGCAGAAACATCTGCAATTCTAACCCAAGCAAATTCCCCTTTATCATCAAAATATTTCGAGTCATCAATTGGTCTTGGAGATGCCCCTCGTTTAACCTGACAGTATCTTCTTATTTTTGCTATTTCCCAATCCTTAGGTATCTCCCCCAGCCACTCAATCCCCGAATCTTTCATCGGCACATTGGGATCAAGACCCTTGGTTACGGCCTGGTTGATCATAGCCGTACGTTCTTCTTTCAGCAGTTCAATCAGTCGTTGTTTTTTTGCAATCAGGTCATCTATTTGTTGGGTTTTGTGATCGAGGAAGGAGGCGATGGCGGTTTGTTCTTTCTTTGGAGGAACTGGTATCTTGATATTATTAATATCATTATCATTTACACCAGCTTGAGCACCTCCACTTTTATAGATTAATATCTGCATACGTTGACTTAACAAACCATAGTATAGGTATTTCGTATTTATAATGTCTTTATTTTCTTGAATTGCCACAACAGATTGATTAGCTGTTGATTGATACTTTAGATATCCAATATTTGCGCAAGTCGCCCCTGTGATTGCAACTAAAACGGTATTCTCTTTTATTAGTTTTGTTGCACTCTCCTTTAGTCCTTTTTCGGTAATAAATTTCTCGGGATTGCCAATTATATCATTTTTTATCATCCCTGAAGGTAACCATGGGATGGAACCATTTTTCCAGTATTCAATATTTGCAGTACTTGGAGTTCCCCCAAGGAGTGTTTTAGAAAAATGCTTAATCTTCTTTATTTCCCAATGCACAGGCAATTTAGGAAACCATATTATTCCATTATCTCGATATTCTGAATATCTTTTCATTTCAGACTTCAAGTATTTGTTTAATTGCCCCACTGGTTTCTTCCTCCAGTTTCAATATATCTGCCCTTATCTCTTCCAGTGAACGAAGAGGTTTGTATTCATAGAAATAACGTGTAAAGTTGATCTCATAGCCGATCTTATGTTTACTTTCATCGATCCATGCATCAGGAACATGTGGCAGGACTTCTCTTTTAAAATACTCCTGGATATCATCTTTTAATGGTACATCTTCACTATCCCTGAGGGATGTGTCTGGTTTGGGATTACCCTGCCTGTCAGTTGCCACCTGACCATTTTCCATTAAGGGTCTTTCGACCGTTATCCTTGTATACCCGAAGTCTTCATTGTCGAAAATCTTACAATATTTACCCTCGTGGAAATCACCGTAAATTCTGGTTATTTCTTCAATCTGTTGAGGGGGGATGTAATGTCGTTTGTTGCCCAGGGATTTGGACATGTTTTCATACATTGAGACTGCATTGATAAGTTGTACCTTGCCTTTTCGTTCAGAGTCTTTTCGATTGGTTACAAACCAGAGGTAGGTGGAGATTCCTGTATTGTAAAATAATTGATCCGGAAGGGCAATGATAGCTTCCAGCATATCATTCTCAATGATCCATTTGCGGATATTACTCTCACCTGATCCTGCTCCACCAGTAAAAAGTGGTGAACCATTAAGGACGATCCCAATTCGTGATCCGGCAGCACCATTTTGTTTCATTTTTGAGATCAGGTGCAATAGAAACAACAATGATCCATCACTTATCCGTGGCAGTCCGGCACCGAACCTTCCCCCGAACCCTGATTTCTCATATTCACCTTTCACAACCTTCTCAACTTTCTTCCACTCGACCCCAAAGGGTGGGTTGGTCAGCATATAATCAAACTTCTGTCCTGAAAGCATATCATTTGACAAACTGTTTCCCAACTTGATGTTATCAGGTTTTTGTCCCTTTATCAGCATATCCGATTTGCAAATGGCATAGGATTCGGCATTCAGTTCCTGTCCGAATACCTCCAGGCGTGCCTTGGGATTGAGTCCATTAAGATACTCTTCTGCTACTGATAGCATACCTCCCGTTCCTGCACACACGTCATACATGGTTTTCACAATCCCTTTGCTGGTTAAAATATCACGATCATTAAGGAACAGGATATTTACCATCAGTCTTATTACCTCACGGGGGGTAAAATGCTCCCCTGCGGTTTCGTTGGAAAGTTCAGAAAATCTACGGATCAGTTCCTCGTAGATGTACCCCATGTGGGTATTATCAATCTTTTTGGGATGTAGATCGATTTCCTGAAACCGTTTAACTACCAGGAAAAGGAGGTTGGCATCATCCAGACGGTTTATTTGTTCTTCGAATTTGAAATGATCCAGTATATCCCGGGCACTCTCACTGAACCCATTGATATAATTACGGAAATTGGCAGCAATGTTTTCAGGATCGGCTATCAGTGAATTAAAATCGTATTTTGAATGGTTGTGGAAATTATAGCCAGAGATGTTATTCAAAATGGGATCAATATTCTGCACATTCATTGCCTGTACCCTGGGTAACTGGTCCATTACCTTCTTTTTTGTATCTGCCAGCACACAATCCAATCGCCTGATTATGGTCATTGATAATACTACCTTGCCGTATTCACTTTGTTTATAATCGCCACGTAAGAGTTCTGCAATAGACCAGATAAAATTGGTAGTTTCCGAAAAGTTCTTCATTCAGGGTTGGGGTTATTTTAATGAATCAATAAAATTGCTAAAAAAATGGATAAGAAAAAAGGGGTAGGGATATTAATTTGTATTTGCTGATATATTCGATCAGAGTTATTATAAAAAATTTCTTCGTTTTGTTTTATTGCGTATACACTTGGTTCTGCAGGAAATTGTGATGTCTATGGTCTTGTTAGGGATATTTCCCTCCAATTAGTTGATTTGAGAAGTTCAATTATTAAATGAGTAAGATATTTCTCTATATTCATTATTACAAGTTGTTGACTTTCAATTTATCAATCAATTCATCAATTTCCCTAATTCCATTCTTGCGCATTCTCTCTTTTGAACGTTTCAAGGTTTGCTTAGTTTTACACCACATTTTTATATTAATTGAATATGCGATATTTCGAATTTCATCTTCAAGATCTTTAATTGCTTCTTTTATTATTCCGGCTTCTAATAATTCAATATTGAATATACTTAAATATAGGTTTTGATCTGCAACATTTGGAAATTGTTTTTTTACTTCTTCAAAATAGTCTTGTGTCAACTTTATTGTTTGAATTATATTAGTTTTACCATTTAACCTATAAGCTGTAATTGGATCGATGGTAGCCAAAATATCAACTACTCTTGAATATTTTTCTCCTAAAGCTTTTAATTTATCTTCTACCTCATCTTGAAAAAGGTTTCTAACAAAACCCGAATAGAGTTTCTTTAAATAATTCTTATTTTCAATAGTCTGCTCTTGTTTTGGAAAATGCAATAAAATTCTTTCGGTTATTAGATTAATAAGTTCAGAAGTGTCGAAAAGATTTATAAGATAGTTAATCTCTAAAAGATTGTAAAGTACTTGTTTCTTAATTTTTTTATCTTCTTTTCGCGTCCTGAACCATTGTCCAAATTCGTTTAAGGACCAACCAAATGCGACGCTAATAAGTGCAGTTAAAAATGTCCAGTCTATTTTATTCATAATTATTTTTTAGATCGCACAAAATATTTTGACAATATTTACATAATAAATGTTAGGTATGCTTATATTTCATTTAAGAGTTTATTATTGACTTTTTTGTGATTTTTAGAATTTGACCTATCCGTTCAAGGTTTTTTTGGATTTGGATACTTTTACCTGAGTACCAATTACTGACTGCTACTTCACAAACACCCATCTGGGTTGCAAGCCATTTATGTTTCAACCCTTTGTTTCTTAATTAATTATCATCGACTTCATATTTTTGCCGTAAATCTTCCAATAATTTTCCATCAAGTGTTCTAAAGGTCTTGAATGTATTGCAAGTATGTGAACCGTTATCTGGTCTAAAATGTATTGAAGTCTGAACAAATATTTGATTAAGTGAACCAGATTCAATTTGAGGTACTTCAATTGGACTTTTTCTATTTCGTTCTCCTCCGTCAATTAAAGCACATTCACAACTTTGAAGTTTCCAAAACTTATTACCTATTCGTTTCATTTTTAAATCTTGATGAATTTGAATCGTAAACTCAAACAATTTGTTTTCTTTCTTATATTCAAGTCGAAACATTAGTTTTTTTCCAGCATCAAACAATTTTTCATCTTCTATATTTGCGTGTAGTGAATATGTTTTATCATTTAAATCAACATAATGAAACGGAACGATAATTTTAACATGCACACCCTCCGAATTCTGGCTTCTGTTCTCTAAAAATCGAATTTTCTTTTTACTTATTGGGTCATAAAATTTGCCGTCTCTGTATAATGCATCAATATAGGCAGTTTTTACATCTCCAAAATAGTTTTCAATTTGATCATTATTTTTTTTCATATTTTCATATTTAAAAAAAACGCCTTATAAAGTTAATAAAATAATAATTTGGCAATACATTATTGAATATAAATGTCAATAATTGGTTCGAGACATTGAAAGATATTGAAAGACATTATTCTATATTGACCAAAAATTACTCCTGCTGGATGAGATACATGACCTTCTGCATGGCTATAAACCCACATTGCTACCACCTAAGATCTTTGATGATAGTATTCTGAAGCGCATCGTGAGTTTCGTGAAGACTTTATCTCATCACTTTAATATGGAAACATAATGGAATCATTTATTCTCAGTAGATTCATTTGATAATTAAAAATTCACTATTTATTTAATTCAAATATTTCTATGAGAAGAAAAGAGGAGTCATTAACTCCCCTTGTTTTAATTCAGTTGATATCTATCCATGAGATATTGGCTCATGGCGTGATTGCTTGATAATATAAGAGGAAAATCTGTTTCTCCGGGCTTATACAGGTCGGTAGCGAAATTATACACATCCCAGGCAGAGAATATTTGATTTGGCGTTTCAGCCTTTTTTGTCAGATAATTCAATGTTAATTTACCTATCTGGGATTGATTAAGAGGATTAAGAGGTTCACGGGGAAAGTCTTTTGCATTTTCCTTGCGTATTCTTTTTGCTGTCATATCGCCAACTACCTCCAGTATTTCAGCATCCTGCATCATCACTTCCTGGAACCGCTTAATAGTTTCCTTTTCCTTTTTACGGATCTTTACAAAATCTTTTGTCCAGTCTCCTAATACTTCTAACATACGTTGAGGTGTAGGCATCTTACTATCATGGGAATATGTACTCATAAATTTATCAGCTCCCAGGATACATAAGTTCTGACATATCTTTACATTAGGGCCAAAAGCAAGCTGAAATCCTTGCTGGTTAAAGTTTAAGGCAATAGCCGTGTTGGTAAATTGATCTTCTTCATCATGCACTACGATACGGGAAAATATCCTTCGTAAAAGATAGCTCTGTACAGCGTTTTCTCCATATTGTTCCCGGTATTTTTCAATGACACTTACTCCCGGTCTTGATTTGTCTTGATTCTGAGCTGCCCATACATGATCCAGTTCAAATTTCAATTTAGCATTATCAACGACTTCACATGCTTTTTCAATAAATTCCCAGTGATACATTCCCATAAGAGGCTTTCCGTTATAATCTTCTTCTTTAACGGTAGATTTAAGATCATCCAGAGTTAATACCTGGATTTTGTTGTCTTTAAAATTTAATACTTTTTCTGTTGTTTCCATTTTATTTATACAGTTTGAATTTTAATACGATCAGGACATTCTGTCCAAGGACATCTTTTACATAGATTATATACAGGATTGGCAGGCCAGCCTGTTTTTTCTCCCTTCTTGAGTATATCTATTGTTTTGCTGATGCTTGCGTGTAGTTCATGTTCTTTGGTTTTGTCCCATGTTACTTTTATAAATTTATCTTCCAGCACATCGCCCTTATAGTTAAATATCCATAATAGGAATAGTATTCTATTTTGAGCAATAAGGCTCTTAACGCTATCTGTCATAAGAGAGTTTAATTCCGGATTAAGCTTCGTGTTTATATTTCGGACAATATAATGATACATCTTACCCTGGATAAGATCGAGATATTCCGGTTTCCCATAACAATATTCCCCATAACCATTATGAATATCTGCGGTAAGCTTAAGGTCAATAATGGCTGTTTCTAATTTGCCATCTATAAGTATCGTTGTCGGGAATATATCCAACTCTGCACTAAGCAAAACATCCGGATCTTTTTCCCAGACAGTTCTTAGCTTAATTTGAACATTGGAATCAGTAATTATTATTCTATGTTTTTGGCATAGTGCCTTAAACCTGCTTACCTGATCATCAATACGTATATGATCCAGGTATTTCTCTCCAAAAAGCAGAGGCCTCTTCTCTTTCTTTCGCACTGCATTCTCTGCCAATTGCTTTCTGGTTAGCTTTTTTCTCGGAAGGTCATGCACGTCATATCGGGAGCTTTTACCAAGACATTTTGTTTCAAAGTATTTGCCTGCCAGCATAGCATCACTGACAGGCATTTGAAGTTGTCTTGTTATTCTTGTCAGGTAAACAGACCTTAAACAATATCTCGGTTTTCCTGTTTCATCATACTCTTCATTATTATAAAGAAAACCGCGAATGAGACTCTGGTTTATTGGAGATTCGTGGAAATTCATTTCGACTTGCTTTGAAGGTATGCAACTTCTCGATCTACGAATTCCAGTAGTTTTGAGGAATTTTCTATCTGCAGCTTAGGATAAGCAAAAAAATGTTTGCACACTTCTTTAAGACGACTTTGATAGTTGATCCTCAACTGAGTATCATTACCTGCTTTATCAACAATGTAATCATAAAATTTATCTGCCAGTGCATGAAGGGCTTGAAAATTTTCATCTACATGGTCAAATAGCCCCATTTTTTCTGCAACCACATTTGCCATATCCAGGCACACGCTGGCAAGAATTATCGATTCAGTCTCCCTGGATTTACCCCCGGATTTATATACCCCTTTGCCGTCAGAGAACTTTTCTTTCGCGAGGTCGATATGATAGTACACATTACCGTTCTTGCTTTCTTTTTCCGAAACGGTATAGGTAACTTCTCTTCCTATCTCGAATTTTTCCTGTTTTTCTTTTGTAGTAGAGAATTGTCCTGATACACCATCTTCAAATTCAATATAGAAATAAAATACGCGCCCGAATTTCCCGTCGAAATAGCGTTTGTATTCGATTTTTGTTGGTTTACTTTTATTCTCGTTCATAGTGATAAATATTTAATGGTTTAAAATAGAATTTCATTATTAACCTTTTTGAAAAATTCTTTTTTTGTCAATAGAGGAGGTATCCATTTATCGGGTATTTCCGGTTTCTCTTCCTGTTGTATGGTTTCCTTTTTAGATCTCGCCACTTTATCCAGGCTTACTTTAAGAACTTTATTGCTTAATTCCTCATAGCCCACTACCACGATATCATTTGCATCACGGGTTACTTCATCCACGAACATGATCTTGTTATTCTCTTCTGCAATCTGATTGAGTTTTTCCAGCTTTTCATTATCAAGTATACTGGCATCTCCTATTACCTGGATAGGCCCAGGATTGATTTTAGCAAGAATATTTGCCAGGATAAGAACCGCATCGCTTTCACATACCTGGTTTTCTTTGAACTGAAAACCATCAATTGTAAGAAATCCATCCTCAAAGGATATATTCTCAACGGGAAGATCAGAGCTGGTAATGATATTTGTTTTCTTTGTCCGGCACACATTAATTTTCTTCGTAAGCTCATCACTTTTTGCTTTCTGTATTTCCCATTTATTCATCCACTCTTTCTTGAGTTCGTTTTTGGTGGATATAGAAGTTATCCTTGTTATGATATTATTCCCGGTTTCTATTTTCTTTTCTAATTCTTCATCGGTAAATTTCTCATATGGAGCCAGAATTTTATCAGTTTCAGATTGAGTATTCTCTCCTTCTTTGATAGTATTGCTGAGTTCTTCCAATTCTTTCTTCTTATTTTCAATCTCATTTTCAAGATTTTCTTTTCTTTTGTTAAGATCGGTAAGCGTTGGAATAAAATCAGCTTTCTGTTTTCGAAGAGATATAATGTCACCATAAAGTTTAATAAGCTTCTTTGCCTCTTCTTCCCGGGGAACGAGAAGTTCATCTTCTTTTGGAATAACAATAGCTTTAATGCTACTGTCAGCTTGTTCAACTTCCTTGTTTATCTCGGTTCTCTGATCATAATAATGCTGTTCCTGAAGATCAAACTCATTGAATTCTTCTCTTTCTTCATCGGTGAGAAGTTTGAGAATTATATCTCTCTGTTTTCTACGTCCCTCTGCAGTATTGCTCATTGCAAAGAACTGATCTACGTTAATCGGAGTGTAATTAAATAGATTCCTTATTTCTGTTACACTGGATATTTTACTTCCATCCTCCCGGATAGCAATGAACTTTCCTTTGTTATTATCCGTGAACTCATGACGTATGGTAATAAAAGAACCATCAGAAGCTGGTATTTTAGCCTCATATAGACCTTCACTTTCTCCCCGGGATACTTTATTGGTTGTATCGTCAGAAGCAATCTGGAGGCTTGTAAGAGCTTTTAAGAAGGTTGTCTTACCTACTCCATTAGGTCCTTGTACAAAATAGATATGTGATCCTTTCAATACAAAACTTTTATCTTTTAAAAGCTTATAGTTGTGGAAATAGATAGGAATTTCCAACTCCCTGGCTGATTGAATTTTTTCTTTTGTCATAATGATTGATTTTAATTTTTATATTTTTCAAGTTCTTTTGATTGTGATCTATTAACCACTTTAAATATGCATACTAATCATCATCCATATCTCCGTTTTGCATTGCAGATAGGAGATCATGATAATACTCTTTTATAATTCCCGTAATTATTTTTGAATGATTGGTATAAAAATGTTAAAGTCCAGATTAGCCCTGTAACGAATGATAGAATCGTCTTCAATATCACTCCCGTCTCTGTTTTTTACTATTTCTACAATAAACAGTTCATTGATATTAGCAGAAAGAGATATATCATTCCCATACAAATAATAAGACCTGCTATCTTTTTCAGGAGAATAATCCTCCTTATATTTTTTGTTGGTGATAAATGAATAGATACTGAGTTTTTCTGTTCTAAAACCTTTTGTTCGGTGTTTATTCATTTCATCCATGTAGAAAGAATATTCAATATATTTTTTAATGATATATCCTGCTGCTAAGGGTTCTCCTTTCTCTGTCGTGTCGGTGGCACAAGCAAATTTGAGTTCATTCCATGTTGCTTCTTGGAGATCGGATATTGTCTTGGTATTCTTATCACCTTTTTTATTGATAGCCCAGAATTCCGCAAGGAATCTTGTTCTGTCAAATTTTCCAGTCCTTTCCTTGATATTTAATATTTTGGTTTTATTTTTCTCTTCCTGGATTAGATCCTTGTATTTTCTTGGGAGATTAACCAACACTGCCTGTTGAACATAATCAAGTATTCGTGTAGAACCTTTGATATATTCTTTTCTTGGCCTGTACCCTTCATCTAAATTGAATCTCTTAGAGCTTTCTTTTGTAATATGATGTATTACAAACATACAGGTATTGGTGCTATCGCAAAGTTCCTTGATTTTACCTGCCAGGTAATCATCTTTTTCTATTCCTTTATAGTAAGAATCGGTTGTTATTAACCCGAGATTGTCGATAACAACTATTATCGTACTGTCTTTATATTTCTCACGATAATTTTTTGTCTTTCTTACTATAGTCTGAACGGAACATACCCTGTCAATTAATGCAATTTTGTAATCACTAAATTCTTCAGATATTTTATTAATACTATCCAGCTGTTCTGGTGAAAGAGTATAATTTATACTCTGTAGCTGTTTAGTTGTAAGCTTAACATCCATAGAAATAAAACTGCGGACAATTTGCTCTTTACTATCTTCCATACTAAACCAAAGGATTCGTAAATTTTCATTATTATCTAACATGCCCTTAATAAGGTAAGTAATGTATTTTGACTTCCCTGACCCTTCAGATCCGGCAATGAGGCATATTTGTCTTTCACGGAAAGATATTTTCTCATCTACTTCACTATCTCCTGTTTTTATAAAGTTCTTTACTATACCCTGTGCCTTATTTGCTATATCCTGCATGGTGGAATGCAAAGCTTCTTTGAAATTATTTCTTCCGTCAAAATCCAGGTTAAATCGTTGAAGGATTTCATTCTCTCCCCATTCAGCTATATCTGAAGGATCTTCTTCCTGGTAAGCTTTCTCCATTATTTTATTTCCTATCCTGATAAGTTCTCTTAAAAGATATTTATCAGATATTACCATGCAATGAAACTCTAAATGATTGGCAGAGCCTATGTTCGCTGAAAGGTTAGATATGAAAGCAGCTCCGCCAACACTTTCGAGTTCTCCCGTTACCCTTAATTTATCAGTAACAGTCAATAAATCTATGCATCCATTATTTTCATGTATAGATTTAATGGCATTCATGATAATATTGTGACATTCCTTATAAAATATGCTCTCATTAAAGAAATGAGATACGCGAATGAATGAAGATCCTTCAAGAAGTATTGCGCCTAAAATGGCTTCCTCTATTTCGATAGCTTGTGGAGGTATTTTTTCATATTTAATTTTAGCCATATTTAAAGACCTTTTTTAAGTTTATAAACCATAAGATTTTAACCCCTACTTTTCAACCTTACACATGCCTGAATAAAAAAAGAAAAGAGCCCCGAAGGGCTCGATTTCAATGGGTTTTACACTTCTTCGCTTAATAGCTGCTTTGCCTGTGTTTCTGTCAGTTTCTGAAGTTTCACTTCAGTATAGCCCTTCTCATTCACTTTAAAGGGGAAAATGCTTTTTACTGCAAGCTGAGTGAATGATGGATAAGGTACAGAAACGTCAACGGGTAAGCCTGTCTTCATGTCTGTAACCTGCGAAAATGCAAGAAATCTTAAAACCTTTTCATCGGGTTTGCATTCGTGCCATTTATCCTTCTCATACTCGCCAATCATGCGAATATGATCGCTGTCTTTTCTGGCAATATAATTGCCCTGTGCCATTACAGAACGAGCCATAGATGAACCGTTCTTTTTTGCGAATTCAATTCCCTGTTCGTTTGTCATTTCTTTTAAGTATTAAGTAAAACAATAAATATATATCCACAGGAAAAGCCATCGGGGGCATCCCTGCGGAGCAGGATCACACCGGGGTTGTTGTGAGGTATCCCTCACTCTCAGGCATGTTGTAAGGAGTTATTATATCTATCCCCCTCTCTCCTACATCTCCTTATAGTTTACTTCTTGTGGTGGTATAGGGGGTATTTAGAGGGGATTTAAAGGGGGTACGGGGGTGTTTGTATGTAATGGGTTACGTAGGGGGTTATATGGGTTTATATACTATTATAATATATATGTATTGTATTGAGTTACGGATTGGTTATTTTCCCTCGGGGGCAGGTGCATTTTAGAAAGTGTATAGGGGGTATTATGTTATATATTGAAAGTAGGGCGGGGGTGTTTTGTGATAGAGTGTAAGTGGCCAGGGGTGTTTATGGGGATATCACCCTTTTGGTCAAATTTGCAGGATCAGTTATAAGATTAACCAACACCATGTTTTTAGGTTAAAAGCTTCTAATTTTAAGAAACGGTTATATAAATATTGGATTTATTGAATCACTATCAAGCTTCTATTCATTTAATAGTTTTTGAGCAACTGGAATACCGTTTTGAAAATATTCTTACTGTCTGCTATCAGGAAGGTTCAGTCGTAAAGATTGGATTGTAAGTCAGCGAAAGCAAGCAGATACAGGCCTATTAAATTACATATACCCATCCCCATTATTATTGTCTAATGTAAGTGCTATTTACAAATGGTCCTGTGGCACCTACACTACCAAAAGAACTTGGCTCAGAGAAACCGTTGATCTCTAAAGTGTTTCCTTCATCTAAAAAAATTCCTGTCCCATTTATGCCACTGACGGTTAAGGTTGTTCCGCTATAGGTATAACTCAGATTTGAAGGCATATAAGGTAAATGTTTCCATTTAACTATACCATAGTTAGTAAATGTAAGCCCATATTTTGTAGTGCCATACATTTGCCATTGCCCAATAATGCTAACATCTTCTTTCTCGGGATTGTCGGGATTGTCAACATTGTCGTCAGTTTTACAAGCATTAGAAGCAAAAGCTAATGTCAGCAGAAGTGCTAAAATTTTAAAACAAAACATTTTCATATTGCCGGTTTCTTATGTCCTTATGGATGGTTAATATCGTATTTATTTGTTAAATGTTTTTTATGTTTCATTATCTATCGTGCTATCGTTGCTGACGGTTAGTCGAGTCAAACAATGGAATTTCACCCTTGCGTTCTCACAGAACCGTAACTGAATCGCTCGATTCATAGGGAAAGTACACTTGTTAAAAAAATCTAAACAATAAACTTTTTTATTATAAGTTTTGTTAATTACCGACTCCTCAATTGGTCTTGTAGACTGCTCATAGTCCCTCTACTTATTACCTGCCGTTTTATTCATCAGTCATCTTCTCAGTCAATTCACTTATCGCAAACTTGATATTGTCTAAATACTTAGTTAGTCCATTGTCAAGTGCTAAGATCAATATTCGTTGAAGAATTGCTATTGCAATAAAGTCTGGCTCAACATACCAAGTTGGATGTCCTCCTTGACCAGGATATCCGCGGTTTACTCCTCCATTCCAACGAACACCAAGTGCTTTATGTTTTTTGTATTTACCCCAGATAACGGAGTAGTTTTCTTCATCGCTGTCAAACAATATCCGGATTGGATAGTTTTCATCCAATAGCCAATCTTTCGGTTGTACTTTTATCGCCTTCATTTAGTAAGCTATTTTATCGTATATATATTTTTGCATAGAGTAATCAGTTGGATACTCTCTGATGGCCTGTTTTTTTGCTGATTGATTATTTACCGAATTCATGTAGTTTTTAGCTCTCAATTGTTTATCATAAGTATATTTTTGCATAGCATAATCTTCATAGTATTCTCGTTGAGCGATTAGTTTTACTTCAGCATCTGTGACATTTTTCATGTATGATTTAGCTGATATTTGTTTGTCGTAGGTGTATTTCTGCATAGCGTAATCATAGTGATACTCTCTTTCAGCAAATTGCTTGACTTCATTGTCAGATACACCCTTCATGTAGAGGTAAGCAGACAGTTGTTTATTATAAGTGTATTGTTCCATGCGGTAATCATTCGGATATTCTCTTTTTGCAAACTCTCTTATTTGCTGATAAGCTGACTCGTCGTCAATAGCAGATATTTTTGAACTTGATGAAGATTTTTCCCGCATATTTTCTAAGTATGTTTTGGCATCGGCAAATCCAAGGTCAACTGCTTTGGATATATATTTTACACCAATGGATTCATCTCCTTCAGCAATTTTCAATTGTCCAATAATGAAATAAGCCTGTGCGTATGAACTGTCTAAATCTATTGTTTTTAGCATGTCAGGAAGTGCCTTGCCATATTGATTCAATTTGATATAAGATGAACCTCTAAAAAAATATGCGTATGCATTTGTAGTGTCGCCTTCTATGAAATAGGTCAAGTCATTGATTGCGGAATTCCAGTCCTCTGCTAAAACAAAGCACATACCTCTAAAATATCTTGAAAGAAATGCACTATTATCCATACTGATTACTTTCTCAAAATCTACCTTTGCTTTAGCAAACTTATTTTGAGCGAAGTAACATTTTCCACGATAAAAGTAAGCCATCGTGTCCTTTGAATTTTTTGAAAGAGCGTCATTGAATTGAGTTATTGCTTGCTCATATTTTTCTTCGTCAAGTAGTTCTTTCCCTTTCTTAGTAATTTCTGTCGTATCTTGATTACATGAAGTGAAAAGGAGCAGAAGACCTGTCGCTATGGTTAGAAAATGCTTCATACTTTATTATTTTGTTACCTATTATTGTCTGTTTTCGGCACTACCGTTTGTGTTTGCGATGTCGCCAAAAATGGCAGGTAGTCGAGTCACACAAGGGAATTTCACCCTTGCGTTCTCACAGAACAGTACTTGACAGTCTTCCATCATACAGCTCTTGTTTGGAGTTTCCATAAAAAATCGGATAGTAAGTTATATAAAAAAGGCTAATCTATCAAACTATTAGAGAAAGAAGAAAATATGACAGGGAGGCCATGCAAATGGTTTTAAAGTTTTGCGATCTCTGTTATATTTATTATTCTCCCCAAAATATTCCTTATCAGCCTTTCTCAATAACTCAACGAATCTCTTTTCATCCTCTGTAAGGGTGAATAATCAATTCGTTTTTACCGTAATTTTTTAAAATCGTTTTTTACTTTGACGTTATTAATCAATTTGTTTTTCTCTTCCATATCAATTATTAGGAATTGCTTTTATAGGTGTAGATAGCAATTGAGAGAAGTTAACTATTTGTTCTTTTGAAAACTCATCCTCAGCATCATATTTCCAATTAATTAACAATTTATGCTTCGGAACATTAATTTCAGTTATTTTTCTCAATAATCTTAAAAGATAATTTATGCTGTCACCGTTAATTAGTTCAAGATTAATATTTACTTCTGTTTTTTTTGCAGGATTCTTACAATATTCTTCCATCCATTCGTAAAGTTTATAATAAAAAGCCTTTGCATCCTCCATAATTGACTTGCCTTCAATTAATAAAATACCATTAGTAGAAAAGTTTATCATTGGTGATTTAATAGTAGCAACTATGAATAAATCATTTAATACTTCCTGCTTTACATAATTATCTATTGAAGGAAATTCATTATTTAAGTAATCATTTTGATTTTTATAATCTGACTCAATAGTTTGATAAGCTTGATTATCTGTATAATCATCAATAAATTTGGCATTTTCAAAAATTCGTTTTGCATAATTTAAAGCGTCTTCTTTCGTGTTGTGAACGAATGTTAAATCTTTTTCAGGATCTTTTGCAAGAAAACTACCTGGTATTGTTTGATTCCATCCTTCTTCACTATTGTTAAAATATAAATATGTTGCCCATTTGGGGTCATTATCATATTTTTTAATAATCTTATATTTTACAACACTTTTACTAAAATCAGATAATAATTTTGTCTTTCTATCTCTTAGTATATTGGATAGAATAATCCAAGCCACAATTGCTATTATTATCAAATACCAATAATTAATATTTTTTAATTCAATATTAAATGCATATTTGAAAAGAATTGTAACCAGAAATACGACAATAAAGCAAATGGATGCAATTTTGCTATACATTGGGGCATGTGATAAAGCGCCTTCAGTTTTAATATATCTATTTACATTAAATATATTTATAAGATTTCCAAGGAGTCCTCCAATACCAAGAATTAATGATTCTGTTCCAAACATAAAACCTAATAACATGTATACTATTGGTATTAACAATCCTAAAAAACCAGTAAGTATTGTTGTTAATGCCCAGATTCCTACACAAATTATTAATGCCCATAAATATTGCATATTGTTGCTAATTTAAATTGTTTACGCAATTTACAATAATAATATTCTATTTAAAACTGAAAAGTTCTGTTACTTATTTATTCTTATTTCGGCGAAAGTGTACAGGGCATTCCGAAATATGTAATTTAAACTAACTGATGGAATATTACATAAAGATGATTATTAACAACTATTAAACTCAGTTTAAATTAAAAGACACATAATATCCGGATGAAGCTTCATTATTTTGCTAATTATTACCTAAGTTTATTGCCCCAGATTATTATTATCAAAATTTGTCCAGCTATTTATGGGAAATAATATCCGACCTCTAAAATAAAACAATACATAAATCATTAACACGTATATTTACTTTAGATAACAGATGGTGAGATGTTACCATATAGCAGAGGGTAACTTTTAACCAATTCATAGAAATCAGTTAAAATTGGCATTTCATTATCTAAGGTTGAAAAGTGGTAACTTTTAACCACTTCATTTATTTCCTGTGTTAGTAGTTCAGGGAGAATTTTAAATTTTTTATCATGTTTTGAAATAAGATTTTGATATTGTTTTCTGATCCGGGAGGCATGGGGGCCTGAAAGATTTTCAAAGAAAATTGGATTGTGTCCTTTCTCTATTATTTTCCTGTCTGATTCAGATAAACTTTTTAAATCTATTGAGGGATCATAATAGGTAACCTCACCAAATTTCTTTTGTAAAACGCTTCCCAGGTAGTGCCAAGTCTCAGGTTTGCTTAAATCCTTCCATTTAAGGCGATCTTTAAACAGTTTCTGCATTGTCAAGTACTTAAGCTCAATCCGGAGAATATTTGCTCCCATTGGACCTTGGTGCAAGGATTTATCGTAAATCTTTAGAATGAATTGGGAGTATTCTGCCTGTGCAATTGACTTTCCCGGGTTCAGGGTTTTATTAAATTGTTTTTTCCGATGTGCTAATAAATTCTTAATGAAGTCTGAAGGATTAAATGGAGTACAAATATTAACGCCAAATTCCAAATTATTAATAATATCATTAGGCGCAATATATTCTTTAAGATCTGCACAAACTTCCTGAAATCTTTCAAAAGTGAAACGATCATTATTACGTTCGCCATTATTGGAAAATTTATGCAATGATCCCTGAACCTTTACAAATCTACCTTCAGGAACAATTGTAAAAATAAGATTCTTAAGATTCGCAGATTTTTTTTTATTTACTAATATTTCCCCAGTTTGTTCAATAAATTTCATTTCAAAGTCAAGATAATTTTGAATATCAAGACCAATAGAAAGATCATTTATTTTGATAAAATCAATCATTTTCAAACTGGTAATTATTTTCTGAGTTATAATTTTTCAATGTCACTTTTCTTTTCGAGTTCATCATATTTTTTTTTTGCATCTTCATAATTTGCATAGCTCCATGCAGACCTTCCAAAATCTTCATTTTTTGGAAAGGCTTCTCTTTCTTCAATTACTTTTCCATTGATTTCTAACCTTGGTTTTATTTTAATGATGAAGACCTCAAAATATTTAATTTCAGGGGATACGTTTTGCTCAAATATCGCAGCACGAGTACCTCGTATTATCTGACTATAACTAAAGCCGTTCTTGCGAAGTTTTTCCGGAATGGTTTTCATTATTGAACCCTCCGATACTTTAAAGTTTCAACTTTTTTTAGTGATTTTTCGAGTTCCGACCACTTATAGAGCACCCTGCCATTGAGGCGGTAAGCTGGAATAACACCAGTTTTAGTAAGCTCATTTAATGTTGGAAGTGATATGTGTAAAGCAGCTGCTACCTCTTTTCGAGTTGCATATTTTTCTTTTCGATCATCAGAGTTTTGTGCTGGGATATCTGATCGAATTTCCTGAAGTGAACTTTTAATTAATTCTTTTAATTCATCGATTGAGATGTTGCTAATTTGAATAGTATCCATTTTTTATTATTTTTTGCAAAAATGAACACTATCCAATAGACAATTGATCGACAATTTTTAATGTCGAATAAATTCTTTCTTAATTTTGTCTATAATTGAGTCGATTTCATCTTCAAACTTAGTATTTATATCAGAAAGTGAAGATCTACTCTGTCTTAAATGCTTTGATGTTTTTTGAATACCTTTAATTGTAAAATGCTTTGATAATTCAGATGGTGAAGGGAGATGGTTTTTCCCCAATAAATAGCATGGATTAATTGCAAATTTTAATTTATCAAAAAACCGCACAAATATAATTTGCTCCTCTAACCAATTTATATGGCAATTATATGGTTTATATGTGAAATGATTAATAAATTCATTTTCTTCTATTTTGTCAATTAATTCATCATCTATCAGAATTTTATGTAATAATTTTAATGATTCAATATTTCCATTCCAGAGTCTTTTTGAAACAGGAGTTGGCTTTAATGTTTTATATTTTACGAGTTCATTTTGCAAAAATTTCATATACCTTCCGGCTGATAATCCAGCAATGATGTCGATTAATTCTTTTTTATTGTAAACCTTCTCATTTAATGTGGGTTCAATCCCTTGATTAGAAGCTAACTGGAATGTTCGTATTAATAGATTGTTTTTTATTGCTACGGGTCTTTTATAGGATATATTCGAAATTCTCGAGTTTTCAATTTCCCAGACTTCGTTAGTAATTCGGCTTATTTCATTTTTAATGAATTTAGATTTATTATCTTCATTTTCAAGGATTGTCAAGTATTGAATTTTCAGTTCTTCAAAAGTTATATTTTTGTTGGTTATTGTTTTGGGCAAGTAGGATTCTTTAAAATCTTGAGTGATTATTGTAATACGCTCATTATTAAATAATCTTCGTTCATTTTCATTTTCTGGTAAAATATTAATAAATTTTTGTATTGCATAGAAAGAATCAACGGAATATGACCCATGAATCCAAAATTCCTTTTTCCAAAACTCCAGTTTTTCGGAGTATTTTTTAAGTTTCCTGAATTCTTTTACAACCTTTTGTAATTCAACATCAAGGTCCTTAAATTGTTTTTGCGGTTTGTTTATTTTGCTGGAATCTTTCTCAATATTTTCAAGGTCATTAAGCAGGTCTGTTAATTTCTCATCCTTTGGAGATTTTTTTTCCATAGTAATATCTTTTGGTGCTTAGGATAAACCTACATATCTGTAAATTATAAATTAATATCATTTATAGATGAGTTTTAGAATTCATAATAATAATCAAACAATCTTCAACTTGTTATTTTTAAAATAAGGATGTTCGGCCAATTTCCTGGCATTATCCTCCTGGGATATTTTAATATACCTCAAAAATGCTTTTTCTGTCCTGTGACCTGTAATTTTCATTATTGAAATGGTTGGTACACCAGCTAAATACATATTTGTAGCAAAGCTCCTTCTTGCTGTATGCACTGTAACTAATTCATGTTTTGGAAAACTCCTGTCAACTCTTAATCCTCCTTTTGTCTTTGCGATGCTTATTTTTTCATTAAATCCAGCCAATTGACAAATCTCTTTAATGTATTTGTTCATTTTTTGATTGCTGATTGTTTCAGGTAACCTGCCATCATATTTTTTATGTAATTCCTTTACAGTCCAATGTAAAGGTATCTCAACTATTTCTCCGGTTTTTAGTGTATTAATTCTTAATCGGGTATTATCAGCAATAAAATGTTCAGCTTTCATCTGGCCAAGATCAGAGAATCGTAAACCTGTAAAACATCCAATAATAAATAAATCACGAACTTTTTCCAGACGAGAAGAATCCTTTAAATCGAGATTGTATAAACCCATAAGTTCAGAGTCATTTAAGTAGATCTGTTCAGTTTCTTCCTGGTATACTCTGAATTCATCGTCTCTGTAGTTTTGATTATCAGTTAAACCTCGTTTATTAGCTTCCTTTAGAAAGACTTTTATGTTTTTAATATTTTTGCCTATAGTATTCGGCATAAAGTTTTGTGATTGCAGGTACGAAGTAAATTTTTTATAAAACTTCAAATCAACCTGGTCATAATTAATATTTCTTCTATCCGCTTCCTGGTACTTTTCCAGGTGTTTCAAAGTTGTTTTATAACTTACAATTGTCGCTTTACTGATTTTCTTACCATTCTTCCCAATTCTTGATCCTTCTTCACTCTCTTTTATTAATAGTCTTATAAAGTCACCGAAATTCAGATTATGAATATTTGTGCCTCTGCCTAATTTTCTGTTTAATTCATCACGTAGTATATCAGGTGTTATTATTTTACCTTTATTTTCAAGTTCTCTATGTAAATCAATAACTAAGTTTTTAAGATTCGCCAGCTTAATATTGAAATTTTTATATGCAAAATCCGATATTTGCTTAGCCTGGTAATCCGGTTTATCTTTCCAGTAAAAAGGTGTGATTTTTAATCCGGTAGAATATTTAAGAGGAATATATTTCTTTGTACCCGAATTTGATCTTTCATAATAACCAAATGAAAAAAACATATTAACCAGTGTAGGCTTCTGTTTATTTTTTGAGATACCTTTCTGAGGTTCTTTTAATTTAAAAATGACTTTCTCCATAATAATGAAAAGTTGGTGTAAGTTAGTAAAATATTTTACAGGGTAAGAATCAGGGTAAGAATATTTTTAATTTATCTTTATTTTTTCATACTTTTTTTGTTGAAGCACATTAGCATAAATATTGCTGTATGCAACAAGTAGCGTTAATTACAGATAAATAAAGAAAAATTGGTTACAGTCCCGTCCAGACCGCCTTTTAAAACTAAAACCCCTTGATTATCAAGGGGTTTTGTGTTTTCTGCCACAAAATCCGCTATTTTCCGGAATATATTTTTCAGCAATTTATAGGGATATTTCAACTCTACCAGGTATTTATTATTGGAAAAGGGACAAAGCATGTTTTGCCTGAAGAATTCCTCTCTGTAGCACCTACTGGTAGACCGGGGGTATGCCAGGGGGAGGGATCCCCGGGAACTCTCAGGTCGGAATGCATTAAAAACAAATTCCAAATCTGAATTTCATGATGAATCCATTAAAATTTGCAGTGACAGCACCACTGGGAACTGTTAAACTACCAGTGGTTCCGACTTCACCTGGGTTGGCTTTATTGATGGTTATCTCGTATGTCAATTCATCAAATTCAGAAATCAGATAATTCAGATTCAGATCAAGATATCCGTGTTTTCCAACTTTTCCGCTCATTCCTATGCCAAAACTGTTAAGGGGAGCTGAACCTTCGAAGTGTTTCATGTATGAATAATCGAAGATAATACCATCCATAGTGGCAACTCCATAGTATCCAGTCAAAGTGTTTTTCCCCATGGCATATTGGATGTAATAATCAGGATAATCTTTAATTTCAGCAAGATAGAAATAATAACGGGCAAAGCCACCAAACTGGCCTGAAGCCATATTAAGCAAATATTTTGTTCCTGATACCTTTGCTTTGGTGCCTATCCCTCCGGTAAAGGATCCGAATGCCCCGATGCCTATGCTTTGAACCGGTTTAATCTGCATTTCTATATCTCCTGAGAAAAGTCCATGCAAACCAGGATATTTATGATCAATTCCTGATACTCCTGCAATGCTTTGCTGCCATAATTCAGCAATTGAGGGATTCTTTGCCACCTGAATTCCTCCACCTCCGCCAAATGCAAGAGAAAAAACATAACGAGTTGGTGTATAAGTTGTCCCTACTAGCTCATTGATTTGTCCGGCAGGATATTGCTGAACAGTTTCAGGGGCATTTTTAAGTTTTCCCTGTAGTTCATAGATTTTATCCTTGGCAGTCCGGGCATCTGAAGCATCAGGTTCCAGTTTCAGGTAATATTCAATATCCGTAATACTTTTTCTGAAATTTCCCATTTGCTCATGCAATAAGGCACGGTTATAATAGGCTGTTGAGAAATAAGGCGCTATATTGATTGCGGTTGACCACAGTTGTAATGCTTCCTTATAATTTTTCCCCTGTGTCGCACTTCTCGCCTGTACAGCATATTTTCTGGCTACTTCGGAAATCTCAGGCTTGGGTTTCATCAGGGGATATACAACAAAAAGATTCTCTTTTATGGTGTCTCTTAAGTCAAGGTCTTCTCTTGTGAGTCCGGGAGTAAATAACCATGCCGAATCAAGATTTCTGAAAGCTTCCTCTAATTTGATGTTTGCAAGGGTTCTTGACGGTATCGAGTATTGCTCTTGTATATAGGTCTTTGCATCATCCAGCAGTTGAATGGATTTACTCTTTCTTAAATCAAGATTGAACATATCGGACATATTGTTTCCTGAAAACATTACTTCCTTTGTTGGATCCAACAGAATGATCTTTTGAGCGTTAGCAATGGCCTTTTCCTTATTTCCTGTTTTTATGCAGGCAATACCCTGCATTAGCAGCCCCTGCAAATTATCAGGCTGGGAAGAGAGCTGAGTATCGAAATCTTTTACCGCATCTGAAAAATTATTCAGTTCAAGATTTGCCCTTCCCCTGAAATAATATATTTCTGCTACAGGTCTCTGATATTTCTGCGCGAGTGACAATGACTCGTTAAAATCGTTTAAAGCCTCACGGTATTGTTTATTGTAAAAATATGTCTTTCCCCTGTTTAAAAACGTAAGGTATATGTCTTTGTCATCCTTATCTATTTTTGACAAGGCTTTATTATAATCAGTAATAGCCTGGTCATATGATCCTTTTGCCGTATAACACTCCGCTCTTAAAGCATACAATGATAAAGTCTGCGGAGAAAGTGAAATCGCCCTTGTGACATCCTGAATGGCTTCGTCGGGTTTCCCCTTTTTTTGATTTACTTTTGCGCGGTAATAATACCCCGTCCATTCATCCGGTTTCAGGTTTATCGCTTCAGTGTATTTATTAACAGCTTCATCCAGGTTTCCTTTTTTTTCCAATTCAATGGCATCCAGGCATAACCTTATATATGGTTTCTGAGCATGGCTTTGTTCAGGAGTAAGGATGGAGAACAATATAATTCCAAAAATAACTGCTAAATTGGATCTGATATTGACTTTATTTTGTTTCGAATTATTATTCATATACCGATTAATTAAGTGGTTTGAGTGTGTTGAGTGTATTATAAAAAGATGTTGTATTTATGTTTTGAATTATCTGCAGTTTTGAATTAAAGAAATGGTCTCATTTATTTTTTGCTGTTGGTAATTTGCAGCGACCATTTCTTTTCCGCTAACTTCACGAAGCATACATATATTCCTATAGCTAAGAATCCAGTCGGTGACATTGTAAATTTGATCAATACTGAATTGAGTAAGTGCTATAATGGGAGCTTTTTTAGCCACCCAGCTTCCAAAAACATCATAGGTCAGGCCGACATTTGCAATATCCAGGAGCACCCGGAGTTCAGGAGTAGGGATATTCATATCCGGAGAAGGATTTTCCAGGTTGAAATATTTCTGCATCTGCGGATTATTCAATATTTCCCTGATCTCAGCATTTGATTCGCTTACTCTCAGTACCAATGCACTCCAACCGTCTTTCAAAAATGCTTCCCAGTCTTTCAGGTTATAAGTACCTTTAATAGCACCGGCAACCTTGGATAAATTATGCATCCTTTGAATTTTGTTTTGAATTTCATTAATATCTAAGCCATCCCTGACCATCTGTTCTGCATTTTTGGTCAGGATATTTTCCAGTCTGGCAGCAGCTTCTCCTTTTTTACCTAACTTATCCACAACATCCCCGATAAAGTACTCAAGACCTCTTTTGGCAGCATTCATCAAAGCTGCATTGTTCTGTTCCTCCCATTTCTGCAGCTCGCTCTGTGTCAATTCAATAGTTTTCAAAAATTTTTGTCTTTCATTCAGAAGTCCATCCAGTTTCTTATTCAGCTCAGCCTTGTTGCATTCAGGTTTATTCTGAGCGGATTCTTTTTTTGCATCTTCCTGTTTTATTTTCTCAATTATTTCATTATCTGTTTTGATATTTTCAACGATAAAACTTCTGGCATCTCTTAAATCCACTATCATGGGATCATTTTGAGGATCTGTGAGAATATCTATATCATCCGGAGTAACCTTATCTCCGAAAAAATCAGTTCCACCTGTAGCTCTGATGGTATTTCCACCGGTTCCGTCCGGTTCAAACTGGTCAGCAGCAGCTTTTCTCATGTTCTCCATATCACCGTCGAGGGCTTTAAAATCCATTGACTGAGATCCGGGTAATTCTTTTGAGGATTGCATCAGATTATCATGTATTTCCTGCTGCCGGGCAATTTCAAGTTGTCTTTGTATTTCAGCTTCCATTTCGATCCTTTCCTGTTCTATTCTTTCCGCATCGATTTCAGCCTGGCTCTTTTGAGGTGATGAAAACAGGATATTATTTACTAATCCCTGTATGACTGCTCCGGCAACCGCATTGGAAATAACAGTGGAAGTAGAAACTCCCTGGGAAATATTTGATAATGCTGAACCGGCAGCTCCTACGGGACTGGGCGCGTTTACCGCCGGAACATTTACACTGCCAATGGACTTCCCTGCAGCTTGCTCAAGCTGCTGAAGCGCTGACTGTGCCATTGTATTATCAATACGCATCAAAATTCCCGTTACTATTAAAAGAAACGATGTAATTGAAAACCAATGATTCTTCATATTATTACCTGATTTGATTTGTTGATTTAATCTGTTCTTAATACTACTATCTCAATATTAATACCTGAGATCCATTTCAAAGTTAGTTAGTTATTTTCAATGATTTTATTTTTTTATTAAAACTTTTATGCGAAATACGAACATCAGGATACAATTGTTTCGTTTTTATGTACCTCCCATCAGTGAAAACTGATCCTCACTTCATCCAAAATCTCCATACAATAATCCTTCACCATATTGATTTAGTAACCAAATTCAATAAATTTGACCTGATTATTACATCTCCACCTTATAACATTGGAAAATCATACGAGACAAAAACAAGTATTGAGAAATACCTTGAAACACAGGAAGAAATAATCCACCAGTTCCTCTTTTAATATTAGATATAGAGCCTTAGAATTATTGGTAATTAAAATTACATGATTTTCTAATCCCCGGTAATTAATTTTTCATACACTCTTTCACAATCCTTACAGACCTACTCCTGCCATATGGTATCATGAATGCTTCTTATTACTCCTGAAGTGTTAGTCATAGCCTGAAATAATATCTACTTAACCAATACTTGTAAAGCGGGTCAAGGAATTTAACAACATTGTTCTGTGTGTCAACAATTTCCTTATTTATTAACGCTTTCTTTATTTTTAACACACTGGCCGATGTTCCCAGTTGATATACCGTTATGGTTGAAACGGAACTTAGCTGTTCGACTTTATTAAGCACTGCCTTTAGAAAGTTTAACTGATTATTGTTTAATCCATCCGTAATTGTCTGAAAAAGCATGCTGAGTTGCAATACTAAATCTTCAAATGCTTCCATGACAATATTCCGGTTACATTTTTTTTGTGTCCGTAACCAGGATTGCTGAGCTAATTGTTGTACATAATAAGAATGGCATTCTGTAAATTCTGCGATTAATGCTGCTTCATTATTTCCATTGATCTTTCCGGTTTCAGTAAAACTGTTATTCAGTCCTTACATTATTCAGATCAAAATAAATAATCCCCAACTTACCAAAAAGTAACTAATAAAAAAGTAACTTACCAAAAGGTAACATACCGAAAAGTAAGTTTGAATTAAATTATTATCCGGAACTGTAAAGTTCTTATTCTAACTAATAGGTAGCCTGTATATAATTATTCTTACTTCCATATTTTTCAATTATTTCCAAGGTCGCACCAAATTCCGGGAATGGGAGTAATCATAATACTTCTGAGGACTCAATGTCATCAATACTTGTTGTTGCATATTTATCGGGTTGGTTTTTTCCGATGTCTGATTCCGTATCACTTTTATGATATTCATTTGTTTCTGATTTATTTAACTATCTTTGCACACTCTAATGCATAAAAAATCACAAAACATAAATGGTATTTAATAAATTGGATCTGATTCCGGAATTGCTGGAATCAATCGACTATATGGGTTTCAGTCAGACCACCCCGATACAGGAAAGAGCTATACCCGTGATCATGTCGGGAAGGGATCTTATTGCCTCAGCACAGACCGGCACAGGGAAAACCGCCGCTTTTTTGCTTCCGCTCATTAACAATATTTCGAAAAAACGTACAGGAAATACGCATACGCTTATACTGGTACCTACCCGTGAACTGGCCATTCAGATCGATCAGCAGATAATCGGACTGGCATACACACTGAGCATAAATTCCATCGCCGTTTATGGGGGTGGAGACGGAGGCGGATGGGAACAGGAGAAAATTGCCCTCTCGGATGGAGCCGATATTATTGTGGCTACTCCCGGCAGGCTGATCTCTCATCTTAACCAGGGATATGTGAAGTTTGACAGGATTGAGGTACTTGTTCTTGATGAAGCTGACCGGATGCTCGACATCGGATTTTATGATGATATCATGCAAATAATTTCCAGCCTTCCTCAAAATCGTCAGACGCTGATGTTCAGTGCAACTATGCCGCCGAAAATAAGATCACTGTCAAAAAGAATATTGAAAGATCCGGTAGAAATTGCTCTTGAAATGTCCAAACCTGCCGATGGAGTTACACAAACCGTTTATATGTTGCAGGACCATCAGAAGGTGCCGCTGATAAAAAGTCTTATTCATGATAATCCCGAATACAGTAGCATCCTTATCTTCTGTTCAACAAAGAAAAAAGTAAGTGAGATAGTCCGTGGGCTGCGCTCTAAAGAATACCTGGTTGAGGGCATTTCTTCTGATCTGGCTCAGAGCGAGAGGGAAGAGATGCTCCTGAGGTTCAGTTCACGCAGCTGCCGCGTGCTGGTGGCTACAGATGTGCTTAGCCGGGGCATTGACATCAAAGATATCAATATGGTAATTAATTTTGATGCCCCCTCTGATGCAGAGGATTATGTGCATCGTGTCGGGCGCACTGCACGCGCAGAAAAATCGGGCGTGGCAGTAACACTCATTAATAAGCCGGATTTATACAAAATGCGCCGCATCGAAAAACTGATAGGCTATAAAGTCAATGTCGGACTGCTTCCGGATTTTGTTGCCAGGCAACGTGGAGTCAACTCCACACCACCATTCTCATCAGTAAATTCCGGAAATATCAAATTCAGGAGAAGAAGTGATCATAAAGGCAGGAAGCGGACAGAAGGTTATATGAAAAGGGGGAATGGTTAATTGTTTCTTACAAAGGGGATCACGGGATTAAGTGGAGGGATCACGCTATCACGGGATCACGGGATCAAGTGGAGGGATCACGCTATCACGGGATTAGGGATCAAGTGGAGGGATCAGGTTTCGTGTTTTTTTCACCCGGGCGACACACAAAAAAACAAAAAATCGTATAAATAATAAGAAGAATTATCTACCTTTAATCTGGTTTTAAGACATCAATTAAGGGTGACAAAAGAAGTGACAAGTGACATGTGACGTGTGACATGTGACATGTGACGGAAATACTGGTAATTTGTCATCACTTGTCACCTGTCACCTGTCACTTCTTTTCACTTATAACCAATGATTATTTGTAACTATATTCAGACCCAACTAACCAAAATTACCTGAACTATGCGCTTGTTTACTTTCATTATCTGCCTGCTAATAACTGTTTCCCTTCAGGCTCAGCAGTTCATCCGTCCCAATCCGACAGGTGAATCTGCCACGGTAATTTTTTACCGGTTACCCAATTATGTCGGTTCCGGAGTGAGAATGAAAATTATGGCAAACGGAGAACCGGTGGTTATGCTTAGAAACAACTCATATTATGAGTATTTGTTTAATCCCGGGGAATATATTTTTACCTGTAAAATGGGACCTGAAGCCAGGCTGAAACTTACCCTTGAACCAGGTAAAACCTATTACATTAAGGGATACATTAATGCAGGTTTCTGGTCTTCCATTCCTGTTCTTGAAGTTGTGGACCCGATCTCTGGAAGGGCGGTGGTGGAAGGCGGTACTCTTCGCCCCCTGGAACCTCAGGTGATATCCACGGAAAAACCTGCATCAAGAATCGGACTTTCCATGGGTGGCGGATTCGGATTCGAGAATGTGGATCTTTTTATTGATGAGGATGGAGATGATGTTACCCTCAGCACCGGCGGTGGATTTTCTATTGGTGCTGAAGCAGGTCACGCATTTGGTAAATTTTTTGATCTGTCACTTAACATGCATTACCAGGTAAGTTCATTGTCAAGATCATTAAAGAATGCCAGCGCTAGCTTCGAACGGATGAACATACTTCTTACCCCGGCTTTTATTATCCCTGTAAAAGGAGGTGATTATTATCATTTTAAACTCGGAGGCGGAATTGGCGTATATGCCTTCGGAGATATGGATATTGATGCCAGCAAACTAGGCGCATCAGTGTATAAATATAAGTATAACACTGCGCTCGGCCTGCACGGTTCATTTATTTTTTATTCCCACTTTTCAGACAGAGGATCTTATAATATTGGGCTCCGTTTATATAATGTAAAATATGAATACAATCCCACAACAAGCACTCACACAAATTCTGATCCGGGGATTGCCAAACCGGTAGGGTCGGGTCTGGATTTTGTTTTTGGGTATTGTTATCATTTTTAGTAAAATGTCACTACTCAATAGTTCGTTAAATTGAAAAAAACGCAAAGTTAAAGTTACGTATGATACCAAACTTGAGACAAATAGAAACCGTCATTCCCCCTCCCTCGCCCCACATGGTGGGCGATGGATTCAGGGTGCATAATTTCTTCCCCCGTTTCGGGGAGAAGAGAATGAGTCCTTTCTTCCTGCTCGATTACAATGCGGAATACTATTTCCCGCCAAGGGAGAAACCACGGGGTATAGGCGCTCACCCGCACCGCGGACTTGAAACGGTTACATTAGCTTTTCAGGGGAAGATAGCGCATCGCGACAGTGCCGGTAATGGCGGAGTGATTGCAGAAGGGGATGCGCAATGGATGACAGCCGGCAGCGGTATTCTGCACAATGAGTTCCATGAACAGGAATTCAGCCGTAAGGGAGGAAATATGCAGATGGTACAGTTGTGGGTAAACCTGAGAAAACAGGACAAGATGGCACCTCCTGCATACCAGGGAATTGTGAATCAACAGATGGGGAAATATATTTTTGATAAGGACATGGGGAAAGCGGATATTTTATCCGGAACCTTTAAGGGAGTTAAAGGCCCTGCTAAAAGTTTCATCCCTGTTGAACTCTATACGATATCACTAACAAAGGATTCTGTTATTGATTTCACATTACCCGAAGACTTTAACAGCGGGATCATTGTTATTGACGGAACAATAAAAATCAATGATGCAACTCCCGCCCCGGTGAATTCCTTTGTTCTTTTCAAAAATTCTGGTACTATAATTAAGGTGGAAGCTCAGGATAACTGCAGGTTTCTCGTAATGAGCGGAGACCCAATAGATGAACCCCTCGCCAGTGGCGGCCCCTTTCTTATGAACACAAGAGAGGAGATACAGGAAGCCTATAATGATTACTATAACGGGAAGTTTGGTTATCTCGAAGACTGATCTATTCTTTCGGAAACTCCCTCATGGGTGCATATCGTATATAGGTGTCAAAAATATCAGGATCGGGTCCCACCAGGCGGGGATCTTCCGACCTTTCCAGCTCTTTTACCAGCACTGATCTTAACTCTACTTCAACCCGGCAGTATGCCGGATTCTCTGAAAGGTTGTTCAGACAATACGGGTCATTCAAAATATCATACAATTCATATTCAGGCCTTTTTGCGAACGACAGGTCGAAGAAGGGTTTGATCTCCGGATTTTTATGATTTTCAGCGAGTAATGATTTGGACGGGCTTGCGTCGACATCTGTAAAAGCCCATTCTGACTGATGTTTCCCGTCTTTATCAATGCCATACAATGGCATAAGCCTGCCGTTTACAATAGCCCGTGGTGCACCCGCCGGCCAACGGTTAGGATGCATATTCCAGATTAACATGTATTGGTTGTCACGTATCATTCTTTGCGGATAGCCCAGGTTATTCCATCGTGAACAGGAATGGCGTTCACGTCCTGCAAAAATGTATTTTTTCGCGGCATCTGTAATACCAGATCTCCCAGACTCCAGAATGTTCCTGAATGATTTTCCTGACATAGGCAACATTCCTTCAGCAGATGTGCCGGTAAGCTCAAGCAGGGTAGGGGCAAAGTCGGCGAAACTTATCAGGTCTTCCACCACTCTTTTACCCGGGAATTGCCCGGGAAACCTGATAGCAAGGGGTACATGCACCCCGTATTCAAAACAATTGGCTTTTGCACGGGGGAAGGGCATGCCGTTATCGGCAGTGACAATTATTATTGTGTTATCTAATTCCCCTTTTTCTTCAAGATATTGAATCATCCTGCCAAGATGCAGGTCAAACCATTCTATTTCCACCGCGTAATCCAGCAGGTCACCGCGAATGACTTCATTGTCGGGGAGGAAACCCGGGACTTCAGCGTCCTCAAGCTTTTTCCCCATTCGTTTCCACGAACCTTTTTCATATTTGCGATGAGGTTCATGCGCCCCGTACCAGAAGAAGAAAGGATCTCCCGTTTTCCTGTTCTCCATAAAGTGCCTGAAGTTTTCAAAGTAATTATTCGGGCTTATTCCTGTTGCTGTACGTTCGTCGTTTTCTCCTTCAGTATATGATATTCTGCTATGTTCAACTCCACCGGCATCATCCTTACGCCATAGAGAATCGTTATCGCTCTGTGCATACCTGAAAGGCGCTACTCCTTTACCTGTCCTTCCGGTATAATACCCGTTCCTTTCCAGCAGGTCAATGAAGGGCACATATTTTTTCATCCAGGAAGAGCTGTGTTGCCCGCTCTGTTCATTCTGCCAGTGATATCTCCCGGTCACCAGTGAACTGCGTGAAGGTGCACTCCCCGGAGAGCCGGCATAACAGTTGGTGAAAAAGATACCTTCGCCTGCAATCCTGTCAAAAGCCGGAGTGTTGATGAATTTACAGCCTGAGAAGCTGGTATGTGGGAAAGACTGATCATCACTGATAGCCAGAAGTATATTCGGACGCTGTGGTTCAGTTTTCTTTTGCACCTGACAGCTCTGGAACATAAATCCTGTTCCGGCGGAAAGCAATAAGGCTATTGGTAGAGGGTTCATGATTATTATATTTAAGTGTGACATGTGACATGTGACATGTGACATGTGACAAGTGACAAGTGACGGGTGACGGGCAAAGTTATGTCTTTCCCCTGTGTGGGATCACGCTATCACGGGATCACGGGAACAAGTGGTGTATCGTCCTGAAAAAAGTTTACATTTTTTTGATTAATACTATATATAGTAAGTCCTTCAAATTAACTTTTCCTTTTCCGCCTCAATAAACCAATCGATATTAAGATCATGTTTCGTTCGGCGGATTTTCATTCCGTCATTTTTCCCCATGGCTATTTAATTGTTGCCCCGGGGCAGGGAATACTCTGATACTCATTTACTCATCCCTTAATCCCTTAATCCCATAACTAACCACGTAACCACTCAACCACGTAACCACGTAACCACGTAACCACTTAACCACTCAACCACGTAACCACCTAACCACCCATCCACACGTCACATGTCACCCGTCACCCGTCACTCGTCACTTCTTCAATGTGCTAACCCTTTTCCCGACAAATATCTCTCTGCATCAATTGCCGCCATACAGCCTGTTCCTGCAGCAGTGACAGCCTGGCGGTATACCGGATCCTGCACGTCTCCGCAGGCAAACACACCCTCAATATTGGTTTTTGAAGTACCGGGAATGGTTTTGATATATCCGACCTGATCTTTATCCAGTCCGGGAAATATGTCGGAATTAGGTTTGTGGCCTATAGCTACAAAAAAGCCTTTAATGTCAATTTTCACTTCTTCTCCTTTCGAATTGGTGGCAATGACACCTGTTACTCCATCGTCTCCTACGATCTCTTTGGTTACATGTTCAAAAAGCACCTGTATTTTAGAATTACTGAACACTCTTTCCTGCATTATTTTGGATGCCCTTAAAAATGGTTTTCTCACTATCATATAAACTTTATTACAAATGCCGGAGAGGTAGAGCGCTTCTTCACAGGCTGTATCACCGCCGCCCACCACTGCCACATCGGCTCCTTTATAGAAGAATCCGTCGCAGGTAGCACAGGCAGAAACTCCAAATCCCATGAATTTCTTTTCCGATTCCAGTCCGAGATACTGGGCCGTAGCCCCTGTCGCAATGATCACTGTGTCAGCAAGAATTATTTTCTTTTCGTCAATAATTATTTTATATGGTTTTTCGCTGAAGTCGGCTGCCGTTGCCATACCCCACCTTGCATCTGTTCCGAAGCGTACAGCTTGTTTTTTGAAGTTTTCCATCATTTCCGGACCGGTAATGCCCTCCGGATAGCCAGGGTAATTTTCCACCTCGGTGGTTGTCGTTAGCTGTCCTCCGGCCTGAAGTCCTTCGTATAAAACCGGACTCAGATTTGCGCGTGCGGCGTAAATAGCTGCAGTATATCCGGCGGGACCAGAACCCAGTATCAGCACTTTGACCCTCTCAGTATCTCCTTCCGGAAGGGAGTCATTCTTTCCTTCCTCCATTTCCAATGGTTTGAATAATTCCATGTATATCAGATTTATTTATGTGAATATTAACTAATTCCCTTTGTGTTCCTTCGTGGGTACTTCGTGTCCTTTGTGGTTAATACCTAATGTTGTTAACCACAAAGAACACGAAGGAAGTCACAAAGGAACACGAAGCATATTTTTAAATCTGCAATATTATCAAACTTAATGCTATTAATGAAAAAATCCGGATCATTTCTATGTTGTGATATTAAAAAAAATAATGTACATTTGCGACCTGAAAAAATCCATATAACTATTAATACATATCAGGATGGACTTAATGAAAGTTGTTGAGAAAGAATTCTCTGCCGAAAATAAATTCCCGGTTTTCAATGCCGGTGACACCATAACCGTACATTATAAAATCAAAGAGGGTGGAAAAGAAAGGATACAGCAGTTCAGGGGAACAGTTATCCAGAAAAAAGGAAGCGGTAATACAGCTACTTTTACCGTTAGGAAGATGTCCGGTAATGTGGGTGTGGAAAGAATATTCCCTGCCATTTCTCCTTTCATTGACAAGGTTGAGGTAAATAAGAGAGGCCATGTAAGAAGGGCAAAGATCTACTATTTACGCGGTTTAACCGGTAAGAAAGCAAGAATTCAGGAAAAGAGAATCTGATAGTATTTGGTGATTTGGTTATTTGGTGATTTGGTGATTTAGTGATTTGGTGATTTGGTGATTTAGTGATTTGGTGATTTAGTGATTTAGTGATTTAGTGATTTGGTGATTTGGTGATTTATTGGGGCAATATGTGTTTGCCCGTGATCCCGTGATCCCGTGATAGCGTGATCCCTTCCTTTAGATTTGCTGATTTGTTGATTTTGGGATGTTCGCTTTGTTCTTACGAGACACTCAATTACTCAATTACTCAATTACTCATTACTCAATTACTCAATTACTCAATTACTCAATTACTCAATTACTCAATTATTCTCTCTTCGCCTAAGTTGATTTATTCCCTTGATCCCGTGATCCCTCAACCAACCACTCATCCACGTAACCACTCAACCACTTAATCACTCTTCAACCCATCCGCCCTTGCCTGTGCATCCTGCAAAAGCTTTGTCGCTTTTTGATCAGCTTCCGCTTCCAGCTTTTCTGCCTGTTTTTTAGCGCTTTTTTCCAGTTCATCGGCTGCTTTCTGGGCGGCAATTTTTTTAATCGGGTTGCTGCCGGCTTCTTTAACCAGGTTTTTTCCCTGTAGTTTTGCTTCACCAATGAGCCTTTCACCGGCTTCCTTAGCGGTCTGGCGTATCTTTTCCGCTTCTTCCTCAGCCTGTTTCATTATCTGGTCAATTTCTGCAGCGGCTTTTTCCTTTACATCTTCCTTAACAGCCTGTACCTCCTGCTGAACTTTTTCCTGCACAGCCTCTTTTACATCTTCCCTTGCCTGACGCATACTTTCTTTAACATCCATTGTAAACTTAGGATCAGTAAAGGTGCCGGCAATTTTCATCTGCAGATTAACATTGTCGCCAGCCTTTACATCAAATCCTTTTGCTGCCGCCTGTGATGCTAGATTTTCCAGCACATCATTAGCAGATGCCCCGAATTCCGACCGGGGAAGACTCATGTTGATGAAGTAATTCATGGTCTGGTCTATTCCCTGGTCTCCCCCGATATTCAGGCTCGCTGAACCGACCTTCGTATCGAAAGGGGATACATAAACACGTCCGTTGCGCATGTCAAAGGACAGGTTAACATCTTTAAACCTGGGATTCTTCAGGTTATCGTTTTTGAGAAGTTGAGACATCTTTGAAAAAGCACTGTTTTCAACTATCTCAACATCATCAGACATGAGCTTTCCTTTCCCTGCAATACTGGTTAATACAGGATACATCGTTGAGTCAAGGAAACTGGTGAAATTCAGGTTCACTGACATGCTGCCGAGGCAGTTTTCAGCTATCGGCGCTAGTTTCTGCACAGTATTGAAAGCATCAAAGGCCGATGGGATATCAATATTGTTCATATTGAAGTTGAAATCCACCAGCGGGTTCCTGATATCTGCTGTACTATATTCCCCGCTCATGATCATGCTTCCTTTCAGCAGGTTCATGGAGAGATTATCCATGATCAGCCTTCCGTCTTTTGCTGTTATCTTTCCCATGATATTGGTAATATCCAGCTTGTCATACAGCACCTTGTCAAGCCGGGAGTTAAATACAAAGAAGATATTTTTAGGAACTTCAATGACAGAAAGAACATACTCTTCTTCCTCCTCAACTGTGGTATCTTCCTCCATTCCAGACATCAGCTCGTTCAGATCAAGAAGCCCGGAAGTCAGTTCCATCTGGCCTTTTATGGTTTCATCCGCAAATACATATGGGATGAAGTTTTCCAGTCTCCCGTTCATGTGAATATCACTGTTCCCGATCAATGCATCAAACGTTTCCAGATTTACATATCTGGGGGAGAAATACATGCTTACTTTCTCAAGGCTGACAGGGAACGGAACGTCCCCGCCGCTTACTTCCATATTCAGTACTTCAAGTAATCCATCAGCTTTGAATGCTTCATAGTTCTCCTTTTCAATATCCGACATTTTCCCCATCAGTTCAATATTGGCGTTGATCATACCATTCAGGTTCATGTCTTCCATGGGAACAACATCCGCAAATGACGCCAGGTCGAATTTCCCTTTTACCGCGCCTGTCAGCTGCATGTCACTCATGGGGGTGATCATTTTGAAATACATATCAACGGGATTTCCACCTATTTCGAGGTGGAATTTGCTTATATCCACACGGGTATTGTCTTCGTAAACACCATCATAAAAAACAGTCATGTCAATATTAACATTATCAACGGATTTTGGAAGATCAGGGTATGCAAAATGACCGTCTCTGACAAGGAGTTTCATGTCAACTTTCGGCAGTTCCTTTTCATTGACCAGCCCTATAGCTGTGCCTTCAAGGGTAAGCAATCCCGAAGTTTTCAGTCCCTCAAAGTCACTGGCGTAAATGGCAGGAACCATAGACAGAAGCGATTTGAAGCTGGTTTCTTTTGCAAAGAACCTTATGTCGACAGTAATATCATCATCATTGGGCATGCCAAACATTCCTTCTATTCCGAGTATAAGGTCGTTGAGCCTGATCTCGTTGTCATTGAAAGTAAATTCGTATTTAATAAGGTCTGCACCAATTAAAGCTTCCATACCAAGTGTTGCCTTATTGATATATTTTATCCCATCATAATCAACTGTAAATGACCTGGTAAGCGAATTTATACTGAGTTCTGTCCACTGTTCCGAAAAATCCCCGGTAAGGGTAAGATTGAAATCATCCAGCCAGGCAGCCATAACCAGTTCCTCGTCAATATAGGCAATACTTCCGTTGCGGATTTCGACCTTCTTCAGACTTATGGTCATTTCCATAGCGGTGGTATCGGCTTCTTCTTCCGGCTCCGGTTCATCTGAAGGCAAGGTAATATCCCAGTTTACTGATCCGTCGGCCAGGGCTATTGCTCTTACAACCGGTTTGTCGAGCAGGAAGGATTTGACCTTTATTTTTCCTGAAAATACGCTCATCAGATCAATGTTGATCATAAACCGGTCAAATGCAACGAGGGTGTCCCCTTCAAAATTGTCAATTCCAACAACCGACAGATCATCGAGGGTTATTTTCAGGTCGGGGAAACCACGGAAAAGAGAGATGGAAAAGTCCGACCAGTCAACCCGGGCTTTAACACTCTTGTTTACTTCTTCTTTGACCTTTTGCATGATCTCGTTTTTGAAAACAAGGGGGATAGTGACCATGGCAATGAGGATCAAAAAGATCAGGACGGCAAAAATTTTCAGAAAAGTTTTCATATCGGATGGTTAATTTATATACCTGTTTTACTTAGTGTTCCTTTGTGCCACCCTTTGTGTCCTTTGTGGTTAATATATTTCACCACGAAGGACACTAAGGATTTCACAAAGGAACACAAAGGCAAAATACATACAGCCAATAAAATTACACAATATTCGGATAAATCATATAAACGAATCATTACATATTTTAATTACTTTTGAAAGATTTAATTTATTTGCCATGCAGGATACACACGTTGCAAAACGAAGGAACAGGAAAGAATACGAACAGGGATTTCTTTTCAGTCTTGGAATTTTACTTACCGGCATGCTGCTGGAATGGATAACCAAAGGAAAGGGGACGGGTTTGCCGTCGTGGCCGTTGAATGTTCAGATAGGACTGAGTTTCATTATCATTCTCGTATTTGTACATATCTATTACCGTGAATTGAACGCACTAAAGTGGTTATCGAGAGTTCCGGCTGCCATTTCTGCTATCAGCCTGTTCAGTTTCCTGGTGCTGATTATGGGCTTAAGTCCACAGAATGATCCTGATGCACCCGGAATACTTCGTTACACCGGCTTGTCACATATACGTAACAGCTTTCCTTTTCTTCTTTCGGGTTTATACCTGTTGACCTCACTTGGGTTGACCGTATTACGCAGATCATCCCCGTTCACGCTGAAGAACATTGGTTTTTTGTTAAATCATGCAGGATTGTGGATTATTGTGTTCGCAGGAAGCCTTGGTGCAGGTGATCTTCAGCGTGTAAATTTACGTGTCCGTGAGAGTGAAACCGTATGGTACGGTATGGATGACAGACACCAGATAAAAGAGCTTCCGTTCACTCTGAAACTTGTTGACTTCACCATTGATCAGTATAATCCCAAACTTGCCTATATCCGGAGTGAAGATTTAAGCTTTCCGAAGGGAATTGCGAATAACCTGGTTCAGGTGGAACAGGGTATGGATGTGGAGATTGACGGCTGGAAGATTGAAGTAAGAGAATTCCTGCCGGATGCTTTCAAAGACAGCACCGGTTTTTTTGCTTCCACTGAAAGAATGTCAGTCCCTGCAGCTTACCTTAATGCATCGAATATTCTGAACGGCAATGAAGAAACCGGTTGGATCAGCTGCGGGAGTTTTATGCTGCCTCCGGAATTTTTAAAACTGGATGATACTTATTCTCTCGCCATGACAAATCCGGAACCAAGGACATACAGTTCGCTGATTGAAGTAATGACAAAAGACGGGAAATTAATAGAGCATGATCTTCAGGTAAACAAACCCCTGAAGGTGTCGGGGTGGAATTTATACCAGCTTTCGTACGACGAGAGGATGGGTAAATGGTCGGAACTAAGCGTTATTGAGGCCATTAAGGATCCCTGGCTGGCTGTGATATATCTGGGTATTTTCATGGTTTTGGCCGGAGCGGTTTATATGTTCTGGCTGGGAAAAAATTAAATACAATAAACAATGGGCGACTGGATCAATTTTCCATATTATGCTTTAACTGCCGGAGCCCTCTGGGTGGCAGGGGTACTGCTCGTTTATGCAGGCAAAAGAGGCAGTTTTGCTGAAAATGCAGGAATTCTTCTCACTGCTGCAGGGATCGTTATTACAGGTATATTTATCAGTATCCTCTGGGTTCACATGGAACGCCCTCCCATGCGCACGCTCGGTGAGACCCGGTTGTGGTATCTTTTTTTCCTGCCTGTTATAGGACTTGTTTTTTACTTACGGTGGCGATATAAATGGTTTCTTGCATATAGTATATTTATGGCATGGATCTTCCTGCTGATAAATCTAAAGCATCCCGAGACTTATGACAAGGTACTGATGCCGGCATTACAGAGTCCCTGGTTTGTTCCCCACGTTGTGGTATATATTTTCGGGTATGCCTTGCTGGGAGTTTCCACACTGGTAGCTGTAAAAGGATTATATCTTGAATATTCAGGGAAAATGGACAGCAGTGTGATCAGGCTGGCCGATAATCTGGTGTATTTCGGTTATGCCTTTCTCACCATGGGACTATTATTTGGTGCTTTCTGGGCAAAGAAGGCATGGGGGCATTACTGGACATGGGATCCGAAAGAAACCTGGGCATTTCTGACCTGGTTGGGTTACCTGGTATATATTCACCTGAGGTACAGGCATCCTCACCGGGTGCGATGGGCGTTGTGGATGCTGGCGCTGGCTTTTGTGATACTGCTCACTGCCTGGTTTGGGATAAATTATTTGCCGTCGGCGGAGAATAGTGTGCATGTGTATGGGTGAGTGGGAAGGTTATTGGGTTATTAGGTTATTGGGTTATTGGGGTATTGGGTTAATGTGGGGATGGACGGTTGTGCATCCTTAATTTGATATTTTGCAGAAAGTAAATTATTAATTAATTTTGAGTCGTTATAATTGGACCCGTAGCATAATTGGATACCTGTCGGCAGTCAGGGTGCATCTGACTACGGATCAGAAGATAAAAAATATTGGACCCGTAGCATAATTGGATAGTGCATCTGACTACGGATCAGAAGGTTGGGGGTTCGAGTCCCTCCGGGTTCACATGAGAAAGAGAGAACTTATTCATCAGTAATAAGTTTTTTTATTATGGGACGAGAAGTTTACCCTCCGTAGCAAGAGCGAAAGAAGGGAGTCCCTCCGGGTTCACCTGAAAAGAACAGGAGCTTATTTATCAGTATTAAGCTCTTTATTAATTTTACGATAAGAAGTTTACCCCGCGTTACAATTGCACATAATGGGAGGTATTGCCTCCTGACCATTTTATTCGTCGATTATATCGTTATAATCAACCGTCATATTTATTTTCAAGGTAACAAAATCCCTGATATTCTTTGCAATTGACATAGCGAGTTCAACTTTTTCATTAGAAAGATAAATAGTCTCATTGGGATACCTAATCTCTATAGCATATCCTTGCAACTCAGAAATGGTATCGTAATAACTATCGAAATCAGAATCTTTCTGTGTTATCAAATCAAGCAAGTAAATCAAATCATGTGAAAATCTAAAGGTCGTTGATTGAAAAATCAAATAAGCTTTTAAATATTTTTCGACTGCCTGTTGACAATGAAATGTTACAGTATCAAGATATTCAGGAATATGCATATAAGTAATCTTTGCAGTACCTAAATCATGGTCCCCTTTTATAATCCATTGTTTTATTTCTTCAGCCTGCCCTCTCATATAAAGTCTTCCCTTTATTTAATACTTCATAAACAAAGCTATATATGTTTTCCTTCGATTCATCTATCTCCTTTGGTGTATATACAATCAAATCAATAGGAATCATAGAGCCATAGACCAATCTTCTAACTTGCATTGTTCTTTGTGGACGAGGTAAATCGGTATCTTTAATTACAAATAAATCCAAATCGCTATTTTCATTTGGATTTCCGGTAGCATATGAACCAAAGAGTATAATTTTTTCAGGATTATATCCGGAAGCTATTTTATTCACTATCTCTGATATTTTATCCTCTCCAATCATTTCTTTTTTTTGCTAATATACGAATTTTTCAATTCTTAAGTGTGTTGTAATAATCCTGAATTTCCTTAACTTTTCTTGTACCTTCTCAGAGGCTTCATATTTAGAGGTGCCCTAAATAATCTGGTAATTATCAGACAGGAAACCATAAGGGGCATTATTCCTTTGTGTCCCTTTGCGTTATCCTTTGTGCCCATTTTTACTACAAAGGACACGAAGTACACACGAAGTTACATAAGTACTAGAAGTTCAGCCTGTTGTATCCTTTTGAAAAAAGTTTAAAAAATTTTGGTTAATACTATATCGTTTTGTTCATAATAATTATTTCTAAATCAGCGTTCTCTGTTTCGCCTCAATCAACCGAATAATATAAAGAGCATGTTCCTGTTCGGCGGATTCTCATTCCGTCCTATTATATTGTAACCCCGGGGTTTTCTTGCAAAGACGCACAGCCGCGCGTCTCTACAGTGCATTCCCCCTTCGATTAATCAATTACTCAATTAATCAATTACTCAATTAATCAATTACTCGATTAATCAATTACTTTCGTCCCCTTCGTCCCCATCGTCCCTCCCTCACCCCCTCCTCAGCAACACCTGCTTCTTATACCTCGCAGGAGATACCAACATCAATGAATTAAAAACCTTGGTGAAATAATACCTGTCGGGAAACCCGCTGTAGTCCGCTATCTCATTAATTGTCAGATTTGAATGATGCATCAGACTGCATGCATGCTCAATCCGTATCCTTGTCAGATAACGCTGGGGGGAAATGCCGGTTTCCTGCCTGAACAAGCGGGCAAAGGAATTGACCGACATATTGCTGATGGCCGCCAGTGCACTGTTAGTAAGTTTCTTTCTGAGGTTCCTGTTCATATATGTAATGGTTTCAAATACCTTCTTATTCATGGAAGGATGTTTCCACAAATCCCCCCTGAAAGATGAGACAGCGGTTAGGATCAGTCTGTTGAGATCCAGACTCTCTTTAATCCCGAAATCCGATATTTCTCTTTTAAGAACATTTATGGTCTGCCTTATAACTCCAAGCTGATCCTCATTTGTCCCGGTAATGTATATTCCCGGCGTTATTCCGTCAAATGGATATCCCAGGTTAAAATGTATAAAGAAATGTAGTATATATCCTTGTCGGATTAGTTCATCTTCATCATCACTCTGTCGGATCCACCCGCCTTCAAGCCTGTTAACTGTGTCCGGAATGTTTTCACTTCCTCTGATGTCAGTGGAAAACGGAGTATTCGGAGGGATCAGAATGATACGTGAGGGTTCCAGGTTCACCTCTTTTTCATAATAAATATACGCCCCGCTGTTTTTATTCCAGTACAACCTCCAGAATGGAAATGAAAGCCGCTGATGCTTCCAGTGCTTTAATCTCCAGTACCTGCAACAATGTATATTTAAACGGATATCATGAAAATGCTGTATTACATCCGATGGGTCGCCAGATGCAGGAGTGATGCTGTATCTCATAATGTTAAAGAAATGTTTGAATATTACACAAAAATATACATTTTAAACATTTCAATCAGCATGTAATATAGGTAATTTTAAAAATCCTGATTATTACTGAAAATTTAATTGATTCTGCGATGGAAAGTTTTCAATGTATTGCTATTGATATGGGTGCGGCAAGCATCAGGATCATGACCGGAAACATTGCGGAGGGCAGATTGAGTATTAATGAAGCTTCAAGGTTTGCAAACGAGATCAGCCGGATAAATGATCATGAACGATGGGACATTGAAAATATAATCAGGGAGATCAATAATGCCCTGTCAGAGATCATTGCAGAGAAAGACAACTCTTTTTCCAGCATTGGCGTTGATTCCTGGGGTGTTGATTTTGCTCTGCTGGATGAAGAGGGAAATCTGCTTGATATTCCTGTTGCATACAGGGATGCCCGGACTAAATCCATGCGGGAAAAATGGGCAGCTATCATGTCGGATGAAGAGACCTTCCGCAAAACCGGTATAAATTTCTATGATTTTAATACTTTGTTCCAACTGCTCTCTATCCGTGATGATGAGACTATCAAAAAGACAGATTACATCCTTTTCCTTCCCTGTTATGTCAGTTACAGGCTTTCAGGGGTGATGTTCAATGAACTTACGATCTCTTCCACCTCCCAGTTGCTTAATGTGGAAGGGATGAATATGAACAGGGAAATTCTTCAGCATTTAAATCTGAAACCTGAACAATTCGGAAGAATTCTTCCACCGGGAACGGTAGCAGGTGACATTACCGGAGATCGGATATTGCCCGCGGAAGTGAAAATGGTTGCTGTATGCTGTCACGACACTGCCGGTGCAGTACTAGCTATTCCTTCCAATGAAGCCAATTATGCTTTTATTTCAACAGGCACCTGGTGTATTGCCGGTATGGTTTCGGACATACCGGTTCTTGATTCATTTGCCCTGAAAAATGGTTTTACCAACGAAAGGGGTTTTGATAATGTTTACAGGGTTTCTAAAAACATTATCGGTTTATGGCTTGTGCAAGGTTTGCAGGCATCTTTTAACCATCAGTATAGTTATGAAGATATAGCAGATTTTCTCGAAAAAGAGAAGACAGATACCCTGATCTTCCCTGATCATGAGTTGTTTTACAATCCAAAAGACATGAAGGAAGCGTTTGATATCTATATACGGAATTCTGGTCAGCCTCTTCCCGAAACGCCCGGACAGTATTTTAAAATAGCATATGATAGTTTGTGCTGTTCCTTCCGTGATAATATGGACAAACTGGAAGCCATGTTAAGTATACAGATTGATGTCATTCACTTAATTGGCGGAGGGAGCAGATCGCAATACCTTTGCCGTCAGGCTGCAAATTACTGCGGAAGAAGAATTATTGCAGGGCCTGTGGAATGTTCTGCTATCGGGAATGTCCTGGCTCAGGCTATAGCACTGAAAATTATTAAAAATGCAGAAGAAGGCAGGAAAATGGTAAGTGATTCATTTGAAATCAGGGAATATTTGCCTGTGGAAGAATTCCGTGAGGAGTTTGAAAGGCGTTATGAATTATATAGAAAGTTGGGAGATAATTAAAAAAAAATATTATGGAAAAATCAACAACAAACAGGTTAATCGGCAGCACGCCGAAAATTGGAATTCGTCCGGTCATTGATGGCAGAAGAGGAGGCGTAAGGGAATCACTTGAGAACCAGACCATGAATATGGCAAAGTCGGCTGCCCGCTTTCTCGAAGAGCATCTTCGTCATGCAGACGGAAGTAAAGTGGAATGCATTATTGCTGATACATGCATTGGAGGGGTTGCCGAAGCCGCTGCAACTGCAGATAAATTCAAACGGGAAAATGTGGGCGTGTCCTTAACAGTCACTCCTTGCTGGTGCTATGGCAGTGAAACGATCGACATGGATACGCATCTGCCTAAAGCTATCTGGGGATTCAACGGAACGGAACGTCCGGGTGCTGTTTACCTTGCTGCAGCCCTGGCAGGCCATAACCAGAAAGGACTGCCTGCTTTTGGTATTTACGGGAAGGATGTGCAGGATAGTTCAGACACTACTATTCCTGCTGATGTGCAGGAAAAATTGCTTGGTTTTGCAAAGGCAGGTCTGGCTGTGGCAACAATGAAAGGAAAGTCATATCTCTCCATGGGCTCAGTTTCTATGGGTATTGCCGGCTCTATTGTTAATTCAGATTTTTTTGAAGATTACCTGGGTATGCGGTGTGAATATGTGGACATGTCAGAGTTCATCCGGAGAATGCATGAGAAAATTTACGATCCTGCTGAATATCAGAGGGCACTGGAATGGGTAAAGAAAAACTGCAGGGAAGATATTGACAGGAACCCGCCTGAGATACAAAGATCTCGCGAACAAAAGGATAAAGACTGGGAATTCGTGGTGAAAATGACACTTATCGGAAGAGATCTGATGAATGGCAACCCTGCACTAAATAAACTGGGTTTCGGGGAAGAGGCTTTGGGTCATAATGCCATCGCTGCCGGGTTCCAGGGACAAAGGCAATGGACTGACCATTTTCCCAATGGCGACTTTATGGAAGCAATACTGTGTTCATCATTCGACTGGAACGGGATACGTCAACCCTATATGCTCGCAACGGAAAACGACAGCCTTAACGGAGTGGCAATGCTGTTTGGGCACTTGCTGACCGGTTCAGCCCAGGTGTTCTCGGATGTAAGAACCTATTGGAGTCCGGAGGCGGTAAAAAGGGTTACTGGCCATACCCTGAAAGGTAAGGGGGAAAACGGGTTTATCCACCTGATCAATTCAGGCCCATCGGCTCTGGATGGCACCGGAAGGCAGACTATTGACGGAAAGCCGGCAATGAAACCCTGGTGGACCATTACTCAGGAAGAAATGCAGGCATGCCTGGATAATACAGTTTGGGGTCCTGCAAGTGTCGGTTATTTCAGGGGTGGCGGATATTCATCCACTTTCAAAACGAAAGGGGATATGCCCATTACCTTATCAAGGATCAACCTTGTCAAAGGACTGGGACCCGTTCTCCAGATTGCTGAGGGGTATACTGTAGAACTCCATGAGAAAGTCCATGATGTACTGAACCTTAGAACAGATCCTTCCTGGCCTACAACATGGTTTGTACCCAATTTAACAGGAAAAGGGGCATTTAAAGATGTTTATTCGGTTATGGCCAACTGGGGAGCCAACCACGGTGCTTTCTCCTATGGACATATAGGAGCTGAACTGATCACTCTTGCATCGATGTTAAGAATACCGGTGTGTATGCATAATGTGAACGAGGATAAATTATACAGACCTAGCGTATGGGCAGCTTATGGAATGGACAGGGAAGGGGCGGACTACAGGGCATGTAATACATATGGGCCTTTATACAGATAAATAAGGGATCACGCTATCACGGGATCACGGGATCACGGGGCAAACACATAGGTTTGCCCCAACAAAAAGAAAGGGATCACGCTATCAAGGGATCACGGGAAAGAAAGAACAAGCGAACAGCATCCCAAAATCACCAAATCACCACATCACCAAATCACCAAATCACCAAATCACCAAATCACCACATCACCAAATCACCAAATCACCACATCACCAAATCACCAAATCACCAAATCACCAAATCTACTCCCCCGGGTCCTCATCAATTAATTTCCTTATTCTGTCTATCTGGGTTTGTTTATTAACTTCCCGCAGTGTCTGAGCAGTCTGGGTAAAATACTGGTGATTCGACAGAAACTTAAGCTGGAGGGTGTTCCATTGTTTTAGTGTTCCGATCTTATTCTGTTCCTTCAATTCTTTGTAAAGGGTATTGGATACCGGTATCATATCTGACCTTCCCAGGTAGTCAAGGTCAGAATCGCAGATGATCTCCTGCAGAAGATCCTTTGGTTGGGGAGGCATCTTTGTGGCCATTATGATATCACAGATTTTGTTAATCTGTGCTTCTGTGTAGCCGTAAGCCGGCAGAAACTCCCTGGCCATGACGGTCCCGTGATACTCATGATTATCGTAGGCAATTGTATGGCCTGCATCATGAAATAAACCTGCTGTTTTGAGAAGAAGGATCTCTTCATCATTAAGTCCTTCAGCCCATCCTATAAGTTCCACTTCAGTAACCACATCAACGGTGTGTTTAACATTATGATAATACAGGTAGGAGGGTAACTCTTTTTCCAGCTTTTCAAGAATGATCTCCTGGATATCGGTAAACTGAACGAGCTTAAACTTTGTGTCAAATGCTTCGTTGGGACTGAGACCTTCTCCGTTAACGGAAAATTCAGGCTTAAAACCTTCCACTATATAAAGGTCAAGATCAGCTTTATATTTAACAGGCATCTTACCATAATAGACACAGTTAAATATTTCCTTTACCAGTTCGTAGGTCATACCTGAAACAAGGACTTTTCCGTCTTTACTGTATGCTTCCATCCTGCTGGCCATATTTACCGTATCACCCTTGATGTCGTAACTCACTTTCTTTTTTCCTGTTATTCCTGCTGTTACAGGACCAGTATGAATACCCAGCCGGAGATCCCATACTTTATTTTCTCTTCCCGTTAATGAAGGCAGTTTATTGAGGTAATCCTGCATTTCAAGTGCAGCCATAACCACCTGGATAGGGTTGGTTATGTTTTTAACGGGAATACCGCCGGCTGCCATGTAAGAATCACCTATTGTCTTAATTTTGTGAATATTGTACTTCTGAAGGATAGTGTCAAAATGAAAAAGTATGTCATCCAGCTCATCTACCAGTGGTTGAGTGTCAGATTCTGTAAGAAGATTTGTAAAACCATGGATATTACCAAATAAAACGGTAACCATGGTAAACTTTAGTGATAAAGGCCTCTCGATGAACTTCCTGCTTTCCTCCAGTTTATCAGGAGATATCTTGTCAAGAATGGCTTTTTGTTCCTCGTTTTCTTCAGAAAGCTTGGTTACCGCTTTTTTCAGGTTTTCATTTTCTTCTATGAGTTCCTGGATTTGTTTTACAAGTCCGGAAACCCGTTTTAGCAGATCGTGACTTCCTTCATCCATAACGTATGAAATTATTTCGCCCTAAAAAAGGCTTACAAATTTTTGGTAAATACTGAATGTGTTTTTAATTACTGTTCCTTAAATTAGCTTTATCTCTTCCGCCTCAATCAGCTTAATGATATAATTTCGTTGTTGAGACACAAAATATTGTGTCTGTACGGCGGATTATCATTTCGGCATTTTTCCAGGGGTTTTTGTAGAGACAGGGCATGCCATGCCTCTACAAAAACCCCTGGCTATTTAATTGAAACACTGCCTTTGCTTCGCTGTCCGCGTGCCGCCGAAGCTTTAGCGGAGGAGCAAGCTAAGCGAAAGCGAGGCGGGGTTTTCTTGCAAAGACGCACAGCCGTGCGTCTCTACAGTGCATTCCGTCCCCTTCGATTAATCAATTACTCAATTACTCAATTACTCAACCACTCAACCACTCAACCACTCAACCACTCAACCACGTAACCACTTAACCACGTAACCACTCAACACTTTTTCTCCTGCATATTTACCCATTAAAGATATAAATTATTCAGGTACTATTCAAATATCTTCCAATTGTTGGTCTGTAATAAGAAAGAGTATTCAGCGCTAAAATAAACATCTGCTCTCATTTCCGGAAAAAGAAGACTACTCCTGCCGGAAGTTTTCTTCCGCTTTTATCTGTCAGGTAAAGTTCCTGCATTTCTCCTTTCGTTTTCTCAAAGATTGTTTTTACCAGACTTTCAGCTATCACTGGAGAGAATCCAACGGAATACATATTCAGCATAAAAAGGGAATCATTTTCATATAAGAGCCGGGAGCAATCTTTAATAAGATCATTTATGCCTGTCTGTAATATCCATTTCTCCCCTTCAGGTCCTCTCCCGTATGCAGGCGGATCAAGTAAAATGATATGGTATTTGTTTCCCCTGCGCAATTCCCTCTTTACGAACTTCACCGCATCGTCAATTATCCACCTTATATCGGTCAGACCGCTTATTTCCATATTTTCTTTTGCCCAGCCGACAACCTGCTTAACAGAGTCAACGTGGGTTACCCTGGCACCGGCAGAACAGGCTGCAAGGCTTGCTCCGCCTGTGTAGGCAAAGAGATTGAGAAGCCTGGTGTCCGCATTCTTTTTTCCCTTAATATAATCATACAGGTATTCCCAGTTTACGGCCTGTTCAGGAAAAATACCAACATGTTTGAAAGAGGTAAGTCCAAGCCGGAAAAGAAGCTTCATTTCCCTGTAAGCATATTCAATTTGCCATTGCTCAGGCATTCCGGGTAGTAATTTCCATTCCCCTCTTTCATCATCCTGATTTTCGGCTGTGCCTTTACGTCGTGTGTATATGGCATGTGCCATGTTTTTCCATTCATCTTCACTAAAGGCTTTGTCCCATAATGCTTGTGGCTCAGGTCTGATAATAATATACCGGCCGAATCTTTCAAGCTTCTGAAAGTTGCCGGTATCAATCAGTTCATATTCTTTCCAGTTAACGGGGGTAAGCAGCCGGATCATAAGATGGGATTTTTTGTACAAAGATGGAAAAAGATATTAATAATAATGGTTCTGCCTTGAATTCCCAAGGCATAAAAGCATATTTTTATTATCTTAGTCCGACAATCTTAGCCAGATGGCAACAGTTATTACCAGCACACATAATCCCAGAATTAAACATGTCCTTCAGCTTTCCAAAAGCAGTTCACGGAAAGATGAGAACTTGTTTGTCATTGAAGGACTAAGGGAAATTAAAAAAGCCTCAGCAACAGGTTATCATTTTGAGGCCGTTTATTACTGCCCTGATATTATGAATGAAGAGTCGCTGGCATTCCTGAGTCAGCTTTCTCCACAAACAGAAAGGATTGAAGTAATAAAGCATGTTTACGAAAGAATGGCTTACCGCAACAACAGGGATGGATTAATTATCGAAGCCGTTCCCAAATACCCGGAACCGGAGGAATTGAAATTATCGGAGAATCCCCTGATCCTTGTTCTGGAATCAGTTGAGAAACCGGGGAATCTGGGAGCAATATTCCGTACCGCTGATGCTGCTGATGTGGATGCAGTACTGATCTGTGATTCTCAAACTGATATTTACAATCCGAATATTATCCGTTCGTCACTGGGGTGTCTGTTCACAACCCCTTTTGCCATTTCAACTCCTTCCCGTATTATAGAATTTCTGAAAGAAAAAGGAATATTAATTATTTCAGCAGCGCTGCAGACCAGTATGTTCTATTCAGATTTAGATTTGAGGAAGCCTATAGCCATCGTTTTAGGTTCTGAGGCTGAAGGACTGACAGAGATATGGCGAACACATTCTGATTTTACAGTAAAGATACCCATGGCAGGCATGGCAGATTCACTGAATGTTTCGGTAACGGCGGGGATATTGGTGTTTGAGGCTCTGAGACAGAGGTCTCTCAGGAAATAATCTGCAGATTATTCCTGTCCGTTATTTTCTCACAATAATGGCATCTTAATTTGACATCCTTTTTGTTAACCACAGTGAATTTGGTGACTACCTCCTCGTTGTTTGTAATACACATGGGGTTTACACAACGGGCTATTCCTGTTATGGTATCCGGAATGTTGACTATTCTCTTTTCCACTACCACATAATCTTTAATGATGTTAAGTTTTGCTTCGGGTGCCACGAGTGCAATTTTATTGATATCCTCATTTCTGAAGAACATACCGGAAATTTTTATAATCGATTTTCTGCCGAGTTTTTTACTCTCGAGATTAGTACCGAAAGTAATCTGGTTTTCAATATTATCAAGCCCAAGGATCGTGATTACCTTGAAGAGGTCTGCAGAGGGTATATGATCGATAACTGTGCCGTCTTTTATAGCGCTGACAACCAAATGTGTTCTGTCTTTCATAGTCATGATATAGTTATTTTAAACCTAAAATTGATGTGATAATAGCCTGCCGTGTATATACGCCGTTGAGAGCCTGTGTGAAATAGTATGCCTTCTCGCTTTCATCGACATCAAGATTGATCTCACTGACTCTGGGAAGCGGGTGAAGCACTTTCATTCCTGGTTTAACATCTTTCAACATATTCATCCTGAGAACGTAGGCATTTTTTGTCCTTTCATATTCAATGGGGTCTGAAAATCTTTCTTTCTGAACGCGGGTCATGTAAATGATGTCAGCATGCTGAACGATGTCAGCAAATTCTTTATGCTCATAATATTTTATCCCCATATTATCAAGATGTATTTTATATTCTTCAGGCATTTTCAGTTCATTAGGGGAGATAAAATAAAACTTTGCATTAAACTGCGACATGGCAATAAGGAGGGAATGGACTGTGCGTCCATATTTAAGGTCCCCGATAAGGAATATGGTAAGGTTTTCGAGAGTGTTCTGGGTTTTCCGGATGGAATAAAGGTCGAGGAGGGTTTGGGTAGGATGCTGGTTTGCACCATCGCCCGCATTAATTACCGGTACGGTTGAGAGTTCACTGGCAAACCGGCTGGATCCTTCAAGGGGATGGCGCATAACGATAAGGTCACAATAATTGGACACTGTTCTGATAGTGTCACGTAGTGTTTCTCCCTTTGTGGAGCTGGAAGTATTGGTGTCGGAAAAACCGATAACTTTTCCGCCAAGCCGGTTTACGGCACTTTCAAAACTTAACCTGGTGCGTGTTGATGGTTCGAAGAACAAGGTGGCAACCACATATCCTTTAAGAATATCCTGGTTCGGATTCTTCTCAAACTCCGCAGCAAGATCAAGGATTTTAAGATACTCTTCCTTTGTGTAATCATTGATGGATATCAGACTTCTGTTTTTCATCATGTAATTATTTAGTAGATTTTTCAAATATATAACCTCTTTTTAAAAGTACGCAAGCCGGCTGGTATGTTGTAAAACTTCATATGCCTGCTAATTCAGTTTTTTTATTTTAATCTCTGTTTCTCCGAGTCGATTTATGGAATCCACAAACTTTTGAGAATAACTTTGACGGAGACTGACAGTCAGGCTGCATTTTTCACTAAAATCCCGATCTGACTGTTCTCCTTTGTATTCTTCAATAATTTTGCTGATAAGCTTCAGGTTTTGATAATTACAGGAAACCCGGTATGTATCCCTGACATATTGTTCAGAAATTACGGCATGGCGGAGCGCATCGGCTGCGGCTTCCCTGTATGCTTTTATAAGTCCGCCTGTTCCCAGCAGTATTCCTCCAAAATAGCGGATCACTACGACGAGAATATTAGTGAGCTGCTTAGCGTTAATTTGTCCCAGAACAGGTTTCCCCCCGGTTCCTGATGGTTCCCCGTCATCATTGATCCTGTATTTTTCACCTGTTGGTCCCAGTTTCCATGCAAAACAATGATGTCGGGCGTCGTGATATTCTTTTTTCAGGGTATACAGAAGTTCGTTAATTTCATCTTCAGAAGTAACGGGAAAAGCGAGGGATATAAATTTGCTGCCTTTATCTTTATAGAGGCCCTGGGATGGTTTGTTAATGGTAAAGAAAGAGTCTTTCACAAATAAAGTCTCAACTATATCTTCAGCTTTTTTTCTATTTCATCAACCTGGAGCTTGAATCGTTTATCTGTTTCCATCAGGTTGTTTACAGTTTTACATGCATGAAGCACTGTTGCATGGTCTTTGCCTCCAATCTGTGAACCGATGTTGGCCAGGGAGGACTTGGTCAGACCTTTGGAAAAGTACATGGCAACCTGTCGTGCCTGGACAATTTCCCTTTTCCGGGTGCGTGATTGCAGCTGTTCTACTCCTACATTAAAATAGTTGCAGACCACCTTCTGGATATAATCGATAGATATTTCGCGCTTAGTATTTTTAATTAACTTATCTATCATTTCCCTGGCCAGGTCGAGGGTTATTTCCTTTCGGTTTAAGGTTGACTGTGCCAGGAGCGAAATAAGGGCGCCCTCAAGTTCCCTGATGTTATCAGTAATATGAGTAGCGATATATTCAACGATATCATCCGTAATATCAATACCGTCATTATATATTTTTCTTTTCAGAATGGCAATCCTGGTTTCAAAGTCAGGTGCCTGCAAATCGGCAGAAAGTCCCCATTTAAACCTTGAAAGCAGTCTTTGTTCAAGCCCCTGCAATTCAACCGGCGGCTTGTCGGATGTCAGTACCAGTTGTTTACCCGACTGGTGAAGATGGTTAAAGATATGAAAGAATATATCCTGTGTCTTTTCCTTCCCTGCGAACTCATGAACATCATCTATGATAAGGACATCTATCATCTGATAGAAATGCAGGAAGTCGTTTTTGTTATTGTTTCTTATTGAATCAACAAACTGGGTCTGAAATTTATTGGCATTGACATAAAGAACGGTCTTTTCGGTGAATTTGTTCTTAACTTCAATACCGATAGCCTGGGCAAGATGAGTTTTTCCAAGACCTGAATCACCATATATAAGAAGAGGATTGAAAGCTGTGCCGCCAGGGTTATTCGCAACGGCATATCCGGCCGATCTGGCAAGCCGGTTACATTCACCTTCAACAAAATTGGTAAATGAATAGGAAGCATTTAGCCTGGGGTCAATATTTAGTTTCTTAATACCGGGAATAACAAAAGGATTTCTGATGGTAATCTCTTCAGGGTCGATAGGAATGGGAACAGGTTTGTTCTTTAATTCTTTACCATTACTTGCAGGGAATTTTACAGTGTAGGGCTTGTTGTTAGTGAAAACATTGTTCTGCATTACAACACTGTATTCAAGCTTAGCCTCATCTCCCAGCTCTTTCCTCAGAACCTTCCTGAGAATGTCAATATATTGTTCTTCCAGGTACTCATAAAAAAACGGACTCGGTACCTGGATAGTTAATATTTTATTCTCCAGCTTTAAAGGTATAATAGGTTCAAACCATGTTCTGTAACTTATTGAAGGGACATTGTCTTTTATTACCAGAAGACAATTGTTCCACACCTTTTCATGCATAGGTTCCTAAGGGTTTATTTCAGATTATTGTTAATAAGTTTTTCAGGAAAACTGATAAGCTAAGATTGTGAAAAAAAAAATAAAAAAAAAATTGTTTTTCACTTGATTTTAATAAAAACATTATATGATTTTTATACTCAGTCTTTTAAAATCTAATAAAATTTAAATATTTTTTAAATCATTGTAAATCAAATTATTATAAATTTTCAATCTTAACAAATTGTTAAATAATTGTTTAGATATTATTATTAGAGTAATTGTTAAAATAACTTGTATTGTTAATGAAAAATCTGTCACAGAAAAATGAATTTTCATCAAAAATAATGTTAAAAAACAGGATGTGATCAGTGAGAATTATCTTAGTTTTTATCTTTTTTTCCAAATATTGAGAAATGCACGTATCTTTTTGGCCGTTCTCTGAGGTCCTGAAGTAACATATCAAGATTCGCAGAAACATCCACCAGTTTATTGTACAGGGAATCATCAGCGGCAAGTGACCCAAGAGTGCCTTCACCTGCATTGATGTTTGCAATGAAAAGATGCAATTCTTCAGCTGTTTTGCTGAGATTTTCAATACCTGCAGCTAAACCTGAATGCTTTAATGTATCCGAAATGGCCGACAGGTTATTAATTACCTGTTGAAGGTTCTGCCTGCTGTCATTTAAAGCGGAAGAGAAACTCTCAAGGTTGGTCAGGGTTTTATTAAGGCTTCCCTCGTTGGAAAGCTGATTATCAAGACTGACCGACACCTGTTTCAGTTTCCTGACAGATACCTGTAAATTAGAAATTCCCTCTTCATCAAACACTTCGTTCAACCCGGCCAGTAAAGAATCCATACTTCTGATTGCCTTGCCTGCATCATTTAATAATGGATCAATCCCGGATTGAAGCTGGCTTAACAGATCAGGTGCAATCATTGATATAAGTGTGTCACCGTAAACATGAAACTGATCAGAGTCAGAAAGCTCTATGGCAATGGACTTTGGACTCATAATATCCGGTGATATTATCTTTGCGACAGATCCTTTCGGGATTTTATATTGCTTGTCGACAATAAAAGCCACAATTATCCTGTTAAGGTTATTGCCATCAAAATAAAAACGGTTTATCAATCCCACTTTGTATCCGTTTATAAAAACAGGAGCTGCAAATTCAAGTCCCTTTGCGTTGTCGTAGACAGCATAATATACATCTGTTCTTGTGAGAATATTCTTACCTTTCAGGTAGTTAATCCCCCAGATTACCAATGCAAGGGTTGCAAGTACAATGATCCCAATTTTTGCTTCGGTTCTGATCTTCATTATGTATTTATTTTAGATTATTTTAATACCTGTGACAAAGGGATGATATTACCTTCTTTAACGGCTATGACAAATGCCCCGTTAAATCTTGACTGCCAGTTCCGGCAATGTTTTGAAGCTTCTTCATAACTGGCAAACTTCCCGATACCATACCGGTTTAATTTTCCGGAAGGATATTCTTCCGGATAGTCACATCCTTCAAAAATTCTATCCTGTAAAGATATCTTATTTTGAGAAGAAAATACCTGAATTTTGAAATAAACCTGGTTATTGTCGATAACAGGCGAAGGTATTACCGTTTCATTCTTTTCAGGTATTGATGTCTGGAAATTACTGCTGCTTTCGATATCCTTCTTGTAATCTCTGAAAGCACGGAATAGTGCTGAGGCAAGGTAGTCCTGTCCCTGGGTTGTTGCCAGGAATTTCTCCTCTTCCGGATTTGACATAAAACCTAGTTCTACCAGTACGCTGGGCATGGTTGTTTTCCAGAGTACAAGAAATCCGGCTTGTTTTACTCCCCGATCATAGCGACTTACCCTTTCTCTGAACTGGTGCTGAATTTTATCTGCAAAGGCAAGACTTTGTTCCAGGTAGGTATGCTGGAGGAGTGAAAAGATAATATACGACTCAATGGATGACGGATCGAACCCTTCGTATTTGGCTTCATAGTTTTCTTCAAAACTTATTACTGAGTTTTCCAGTTTTGCCACTTCAAAGTTGCTGGCATTTCTGGCATCTCCCATTACAAATGTTTCGGTACCGTATGAAAACGACTTTGGACTTGCATTTGCATGAATACTGATAAACAGGTCGGCTTTGTTTTTATTTGCTATGGCCGGTCTTTCATCAAGAGCAATAAAGGTGTCGTCATTCCGTGTATAAATTACATTAACATCCTCAAAATGATTTCTTATATATTCCCCGAACTTCAGCGCTACGGCAAGTACAATATCTTTCTCTTTATATTTCTTCCCCAAAGCCCCGGGATCTTTGCCCCCGTGGCCAGGGTCTATGACCACCGTCCTTACTTTATTTCTTATTATCGGTTCTCCCTCAGCGTATATTATATGATGTGCAAAAAGAAAGATAACACAAACAGGAATTACTAAGCTTATTCGTTTATTTTGTTTACAAATCCTGTAAAAGGTCAAAAACATTGTTTGTATTTTGATTAGATTTGAAGTTTAAAATTTTTATTAAATCTTTTTTACAAAAATAGCATTTTAGGATTGCATAATAAAAGACATATAGGGCTGATATTATCAACAATTTTAATAATATATCAAAATATTACCGCCCAGGTGCCGGAATACAATGATACTATCCGGGGAACGGAACCTGATACGGGATTATTATATTTCCCTCCGGTTATTGATGATCCGGCTGAGGAAGATACATTAAAACCCGTTTTAAAGAAAGCTTCGCCGGCAAAAATTGACGATCAGATTGTTTATAGTGCCAGGGACTCCATGATATTCGGAATTGATAATAAAAAGGTTTTCCTGTATGGTGAAGCTTCTGTAACCTACCTTGATAAAGAATTGAAAGCCGATTATATCGAGTATGACATGAGCAGTAATATTGTTTTTGCCAAAGGTATGCCTGATTCTGCCGGGGTGATAATTGGGCGTCCCCTATTTAAGGATAATACCCTTGATTTTGAAGCTCAAATAATGCGATATAATTTCAGGACAAGAAAAGGCTACATCGAAGCAATTAAAACAGAGCAGGAGGGAGGTTATCTGCATTCCACCATAACCAAGCAGGATCAGTTCGGAAATATCAATATGAAGCATGGTAAGTATTCGACCTGTGATCTGGATCACCCTCATTTTTATGTAGCTCTTACCAAAGCCAAGTCAATACCCGGAGATAAAATTGTTTCAGGGCCTGCTTATATCGTCATTGAAGATGTTCCTTTACCAATAGGAATACCTTTCGGCTTCTTCCCCAATACAAAAACAAATACATCAGGGATACTTATCCCTCAGTATGGAGAAGAAGCCAGGAGAGGTTTTTACCTCAGAAACGGAGGATATTATCTGGCGCTTAATGATTATTTGAATTTAACCCTTACAGGGGATATTTATACAAATAGTACCTGGGGGGCAAGACTTAGTTCTGATTACAGGGTAAGGTATAAATACAACGGTAATCTGAACCTGAGGTATTACAGGAATATTTCAGGATTCAAGGACCTGCCGAACTACAGCAAGTCATTTGATTATTCAGTTATGTGGTCACATAGTCAGGATGCCAAGGCTAACCCAAACCAGAGTTTCCGTGCCAGTGTGAATCTCTCAACAAATAAATTTGATCAGAACCACAGCCGGATTCTTACAAATGCACTTACCAACACAAAACAGTCGAGTATCTCTTTCCAGAAAAGCTGGCCCAACAGTCCGTTCAATTTCAGCACCAGCCTGAACCATTCCCAGAACAGCCGCACAGGGGCGGTGGATCTTAATTTCCCGAAGGCTTCATTAAATATGAACCGTATTTACCCTTTCAGACGCAAGACAGCTGCCACAAGCCGACAGTGGTATGAAGAAATACAGTTAAGCTATACCGGATTCTTTGATAACAGAATACGCACAACCGATACACTTCTGTTTACCAACAAAGTTTGGGATGACATGAACATGGGGTTTAAACATGATATCCCGGTTAACTGGAACTATAAACCGAAGAAGTTTAAGGTGTTTACGATAACTCCAAATTTGCGTTACACCGGGATGCTTTACAAGGATTATATCGAAAAACGCAGGGTGCTTGTTACTGAAACTGATACAAGCTATTATGTAACCGTTAAAGACACCATTAACAAGGTGACATATGCCCATGGATATTATCCCGGAATATCTGCAGCACTGGCTCCCAGAATCTATGGGATGTATCAGTTCTCGGGCAAGGGGAAAGTGCAATCTATAAGGCACGTGATGTCTCCCTCTGTTTCATTTTCATATATTCCTGATATGAGTGGAGTTGTTCCGCAGTATTACCGCGAATTACGAAACGAGGAGGGCGACCTTATCGAACGTTATTCAATATATGAAAACGGAATGTTTGGAACTCCTTCATTTACCAGCCGGCAGAGAAGCATGTCATTTTCATTGGGTAACAATGTGGAAATGAAGGTAAGAGAAGTTACTGATTCAACCGCTGAGATCACTAAGGTTAAACTTGTTGATAATCTTAACTTTTCAACCTCAGCCAGCTTCGAGGACAGCATTTTTTTCAGACCGGTATCTTTCAACGGAAACACTTCTCTTTTTAACAACAAATTGAATATCTCATTCAGGGGAAGCTTTGATCCTTATGCAATTGACGCGCAACAGAGACGTATCAACAAATCGGAATTCAGTAAAACAGGAAAGATAGCGAGGTTAACAAGTTTTGGATTTTCCACCGGCTTTTCCTTTTCATCGGCATCAAAAAAAACCGGCCCGTCCAGACCGGAAATGAGTCCCCCGGAAACCGATATGATGCAAGCCGGGCCGCCAGGTGAAGAGTATGATATGTTTGATGAAGATTATTATGGTGATTATGTTGATTTCGATATTCCGTGGAGCATACGGGCAGATTATAATTTTAACTATACCAAGCCCGGATTTAAGGGTACTGTAATTCAAACGCTGAGGATAACCGGTGATTTCAGTCTTACACCCAAATGGAAGATCGGATATAATACGGGATATGATTTTAAAACTAAACAGATAACAACATCCAGCATGAGTATTTACAGGGATCTTCATTGCTGGGAAATGAGTCTTTCTGCTGTTCCTTTTGGTTACTACAAAAGTTTTAATTTCCAGATTAATGTTAAATCTGCTGTGCTGAAAGATTTGAAATATAACAAACGTATTCCCTGGCAGGATAATTTTTAAATCGCTGAAGTATGCATAAAACATTTAATACCAATAAAGCTCCCGGAGCTATTGGCCCCTATTCACAGGCAACAGAGGTTAACGGATTTCTTTTTGTTTCAGGTCAGATACCTGTTGTGCCGGAAACAGGTAAAATCATTGAAGGCGGAATAAGGGAACAAACACGGCAGGTTCTCATTAATATAGGAAGTATTCTTAACTATGCCGGATACTCCTACTCAGATGTGGTTAAATCTACCTGCTTTCTGGCAGACATAAGCGACTTTCAGGCGATGAACGAGATCTATCAACAATTTTACAATGAGAACAGACCTGCAAGATCTGCGTTTGCCGTGAAAGACCTGCCACGGGGAGCATTAATTGAAATCGAGACAATAGCTGCAAAAACCGCAAATGCTACTCAGCAATAATTTCAAACGGAATATCAACTTTAACATCCTTGTAAAGTCGTATAGATGCTGAATAGTTGCCTATTTCCTTGATAATATCTTCCTTGATGGTGATGTTTCTCCTGTCAATCTCAAATCCTTTTTCCGCCAGTGCTTCAGAAATCTGTATGGTATTAACGGACCCGAAAATTTTCCCTTTTGTACTGGTTTTGGCTCCAATGATAAGGCTGACATCTTTAAGCTTTTCAACAATCTCCTGTGCCTGTTCACGAAGTTGCTCTTCTTTATGAGCACGTTGTTTCAGGATCTCTTCGTGTATCTTTTTGGCTGAAGGAGTTGCATGAATAGCCATGCCATTGGGAATCAGGTAATTTCTGGCATATCCGTCCTTTACATTAATAATGTCATCCCTGTTACCTAACTTCTGAATATCCTGTTTAAGTATTATTTCCATCGTTCTTCCTCCGGTGAATTATTTTAATAAATCAGTTACATAAGGCAGAAGCGCCAGGTGTCTCGCCCTTTTAATGGCCATTGCTATTTTTCTCTGGAATTTGAGAGAGGTGCCTGTTACCCTGCGGGGAAGAATCTTTCCCTGCTCATTTAAGAATTTTTTTAAAAATTCAGGATCCTTGTAATCAATATATTTTATCCTGTTTTTCCTGAAACGACAATATTTCTTCTTCCTTATGTCAACGGAAGGAGGTGTTAAATATCTTATTTCTGAATTATTCTGTGCCATGATTTATGCCTCCTTTTCTGTTACGGGTACTTCTTTTCTGGTTCTCTTTCTTTCGAGATACTCAATTGCATATTTCTCCAGCCTTACCGTTAAAAAGCGAATGATCTTTTCATCCCTTCTAAACTGTAATTCAAGCTGTTCAACAAGTGAGCTGTCACCTTCAAATTCAAAAAGGTGGTAAAATCCGGTTGATTTTTTTTGTATGGGGTAAGCCAGTTTTTTTAAACCCCAGTATTCCTCATGAACCACCACCCCTTTATTATCGGTGATGACATTCCGGAATTTTTCAACCGCTTCCTTCATCTGGGCTTCAGACAAAACGGGAGTTGCAATGAAAACGGTTTCGTATCGGTTTAACATAATAATTATAAATTTAGATTTTTATAAAATGCTCGCAAAAATAGTAACTTTTTTGTTAATAACAAAATAATCTTTATCAGTGTATTTTGAGATATTTTTAATGAAGCTATCACGCTATCGAGGGATCCCTCCCTTACCAATCACATACATCTTTTAATTTTTCCTTAAATGTTTTTCTCCATACTCAATGTCTATTTCAGTTCAAAATACTATCTTTAACCGCTGTTTTTAAGAGAACACTTATGAGTCATTTTATCGTATCAGCCAGAAAATACAGACCTGAAACTTTCGAAAGTGTAGTAGGACAGGATTCCATTACCTTAACTCTTAAGAATGCCATTAAGGGCAATCATCTGGGGCATGCATACTTATTCTGCGGACCAAGAGGGATAGGAAAAACCACCTGTGCCCGTATTTTTGCCAAGACCATTAACTGCTTTAATCTTACCTCAGCAACGGAACCATGTAATACCTGTGAATCCTGTCTGGCTTTTAACGAAAGCCGTTCATATAATATTCATGAACTGGATGCTGCTTCGAATAATTCGGTGGATGATATACGGACACTCATAGAACAGGTTCGTATCCCGCCGCAGCTTGGAAAGTATAGTGTATATATAATTGATGAGGTTCACATGCTCTCAGCCCAGGCATTTAACGCATTTCTCAAAACACTGGAAGAACCTCCCGCACATGCATTGTTCATCCTCGCCACCACTGAGAAGCATAAAATTATTCCTACTATATTAAGCCGGTGCCAGATTTTTGATTTTAACCGTATTCGAATTGATGATATGGTAAAATACCTTGGATATATTGCCGGTAAAGAGAATATAAGTTTTGAAACCGAGGCACTCCATGTAATAGCCCAGAAAGCAGATGGTTCAATGAGAGACGCATTGTCTATCTTCGATCAGATTGTCAGTTTCAGCGGTGAGTCGGTTAAATATAAGCATGTAATAGAAAATCTTAACATCCTTGATTACGAGTATTATTTCAAAATTACTCAGGCCTTCCTCGAAGGTAATGTATCACAATCCCTGTTGATTTTCGATGAAATACTGAATGACGGCTTTGACCCGCAGAATTTTATAAGCGGCCTTGCCGGACATTTTCGCGACCTGCTGGTTTCAAAGAATCCGGAAACCGTTAAACTTCTTGAGGTCAGCGAGAGTCTCCGTCATAAATACCTTGAACAGTCAGCGCTGTGTTCTGCAGATTTCCTTTTCCCTGCCATAACTATCTGTAACGAAACTGACCTTAATTATAAAATGAGCCGGAACCAGCGGTTGCTGATTGAAGTGGCCCTGATGAAACTGTCAAATCTGACGGCTGAAAAAAAAAAGCCTGATCTGACTGAAAACAATGAAGGGGAGAATGCTGATGCCGGAATAGCTGATACCGCAATAATTGAAGAGAAAAAGACAGGGGAACAGGCGGGAGTTATTCAACACCATCAGGATAATGCCGGAGTGGATGAGACTCATAAACATGCCGGAGCCAGGAAGAATCTGGTTAAATCAGCAGGAATTTCAATAAAAAATATTGTTTCCGGTGAAGATTCCGGCGATGAGGATGCTGCTGAAAGTTCTGAAGATCCGGAGGAGAATACCCCTGATAACGGAGTGACAGAAACTCCCTTTTCACAGGAGGATATGAACCTGAAGTGGAAAGAGTATGCCGACATGCTGCAGTCAGACCGACCGCGTATGGCCATTATCCTCCGTAACCGGGAGCCTGTACTTGAAGAAGGATACCGTATCAGCCTTTTACTTGATAATGCTGCCCAGATGCAGGAATTTGACAATAACATAAGAAACGGGTTGCTGGATTTTTTAAAAAAGGAACTAAGGAATTCCTTTATCCATATTTATTCACGTCTTGAAAAGAATGATAACGGAAAGAAGGTACTGTATACTCCTGAAGAGAGATTTCAGTATCTTTCCAGGAAGAATCCTGCATTAAATAAACTCAGACAGCAGTTTAACCTTGATTTTGAATAAATTATATACGTGTTTATATGAGAGAAAGTAAGATAACTATTGAGAAAGGACAACTTAATGTTCCGGAATTTCCTGTAATTCCGTTTATTGAAGGTGATGGCACGGGGCCTGATATCTGGGCGGCATCAGTGAGGGTTTTTGACGCGGCAGTTGATGCTGCCTATAATGGTAAACGTAAGATCATCTGGAAGGAAGTATTTGCCGGAGAGAAAGCATTTAATAATACCGGTAAATGGCTTCCTGAAGAAACGCTTGATTCCATCAGGGAATATCTTGTTGCTATTAAAGGCCCGCTTACAACGCCGGTGGGAGGGGGGATAAGATCTTTAAATGTAGCGTTGCGTCAGTTACTTGACCTTTATGTTTGCCTCAGACCTGTGAGATACTACAATGGGGTGCCATCTCCTGTAAAAGATCCTTCGACTACTGATATGGTTATCTTCAGGGAAAATTCTGAAGATATATATGCCGGTATTGAATGGATGACGGGAACCCCCGAGGCCGATAAAATAAAAGCTTTTTTACTGAATGAACTTAAGGTAAAAACCATCAGGTTCCCTGAAACCTCTTCCTTCGGAATAAAACCGGTTTCAAAGGAAGGAACAGCCAGGCTTGTGAGAGCAGCATTGAATTTTGCGATCAGAGAGAGGAAACCTTCCCTTACATTTGTACATAAGGGAAATATTATGAAATTTACAGAAGGCCAGTTTAAACTGTGGGGATATGAAGTGGCAGAAAAGGAATTCGGGAAGCAGGTTTTTACCTGGATGCAATACGACCGTATAGCCGAAAAAGAAGGCAAAAGAAATGCTGATGAGGCAATGCAGCATGCCATAAAAAGCGGAAAGGTCATTGTAAAGGATGTGATAGCAGATGCGTTTCTGCAGCAGATACTTACCAGACCGGCAGAATATTCGGTGATTGCAACAATGAACCTTAACGGTGATTATATAAGTGATGCCCTGGCTGCCATCGTGGGAGGAATAGGAATTGCTCCGGGGGCCAATATAAATTACGAAACCGGTCATGCTGTGTTTGAGGCTACACATGGCACTGCTCCTAAATACGCGGGTCTTGACAAAGTGAACCCCGGATCGGTAATATTATCCGGAGTTATGATGCTCCGGTATATTGGCTGGAATGAAGCCGCTGACCTTATTACCAAAGGCCTTCAGAAAACCATACTGCAGAAGAAAGTAACTTACGATTTTGCCAGATTAATGGATAATGCAGTGGAGTTAAAGACCTCAGAGTTCGGCAGTGAGATCATCAGGAATATGAAGTAAAATGTAACAATTTGAACCACAAAGGATCACAAAGGTTAACACAAAGGTACACAAAGACAATAATTCAAAATTAAATCTTTTGAGATACCTTATGAATCGGATTGGCATCTGAATCTTCCAAACAAATAATCATTTGCATTACTTCAACAAAAGAATTTCTTAATTGTTATAGTAGTAAAAATATGCGGTGATCCGCATAAATTAAACATTCATTAAAAATTAAATAACTATGTTAAAAAAAAGTATTGAAGACATCCTGAATGCACAGGTGGAAAAAGAAGGTTATTCTTCCAACCTTTATCTTGCTATGGCCTCATGGGCTGAAACCGAAGGTTTAAAAGGTATCTCACAATGGCTGTATGCGCAGGCTGAGGAAGAAAAAGTGCATATGCTGAAAGTGATCGCCTTCATTAATGAAAGGGGTGGAAAAGCAATAATCCCCGCATTTAAAAAACCTCCTGTATCTTTTAAATCTGTGAGTGAGATGTTTGCAGAGGTTCTGAAGCATGAGCAGTACATAACTGATTCCATTAACCAGATCGTTGCAAAAACCATCGAAGAAAAGGATTTTACCACTCAGAACTGGATACAGTGGTTCGTTGCCGAACAAATAGAGGAAGAGGCTCAGGCCAGAGATATCCTTGATAAGATCAACCTTGCAGGAGACAGACATATGTATCTCTTTGACAGGGATATTATGGGGATGAGAGGGGGAGAAGAAGTGACGGGTGACGAGTGACGGGGAAGGGATCTCGCTATCACGGGATCACGGGATCACGTGGGCGAATTTATATAATCAGGCTTTAATTATTGGATAACGTTTGTGGGAGGTTTCAATTGAAATGGCTTTTTTGAGGTTTGACGGGTTAATACGTTATTGGGTTATTAGGTTATTAGGTTATTAGGTTATTAGGATATTGCAATTACCCCTTGATCCCGTGATCCCGTGATCCCCTTCGTCCCCCCTTGATCCCTTCCCCGTCACTCCACCACCAGAGTTTGTCTGTAAAACTCCCTCCTGTCAGATAATTCAATGATGTAAAATCCTGAACCCAGACTACTGAGGTTAATGCTGATCTCTTTCTGGCCTGTGGTTTCCCAAAGCATGTTATATACAACCTGACCTGTAAGATTGTAAACTTTTACATTAACACCGGAATTCACCATATCGTGGAAACGAATATTAAACAGTCCTGATCCCGGGTTTGGATAAATGGTCACATTTCCGATACCTTTAGGACCGGCTTTTATTTTTCCGACGCTAATGGGATATTCTGACATTTTAATGGTAAAGTATCCCTCTTCGCCTCCTGCACTGCCGTCAACCTGCAGGAAGTATTTCTGCCCGTGGATTATATTTAATTTTTGTATGGCTGCGGCAAAAAATTTATCTTCATCGTGATAATCATCAAAAGCAGCAACCATCTTATGGCCTGTTTCAGAAAAGATGCTGTCGCAGTGATCAGCTTCATAAACGGCAATCTGGTTGTCCATTCCTTCCGTATCAATGGAAACTATACCCGTTTCGGGACCGTAAAACCAGAACCATACACTGTTATGTAATCCGCCTTCCACACACCATTCCATAGGGGTACTGCAATCGCCTTCAGGAGGTGACGGTTCATCCTGCTGTACGGTGGCATTCACATTTGTGTAAGGACCAAAAAATCCGATGGTATTTAATTGAATGGCATCACAGGCATCATCATTGGCAGGGTTGGGTAACACATTTAAGGCAATGGTTGCACTTCCGGTGCATGTTCCGAGAGTACCGGTAACTGTATAGGTTGTGGTTACGAGAGGAGAGGCAGTGACTACCGGTCCGGTTGTCGTATTCAGGCCGTCAGCGGGCGACCATTCATAGGTGTCGGCGCCGGCAGCATAAAGGGTGACAGGCCTTCTCCTTACAACCGTTCTTTCAGAAAAGGGTACAATAATGTCAGGCTCGCTGTAAACCCTTATATAGTTTATTTTGGTCAGGGTTTTTACACTGTCTTGATTATCTGTAATTTTAAGATTAATAGTCTTAAAACCTTCCGATGTCCATGTAACTTCATGAGGGCCTTCACCGGTCGCTGTAGCAGGGGAAGCATCTGTCCCGAAATTCCATTCATAGCTGGTGATGTTACCCCTTGAATAATCTGTGAATATCAGGGGCGCGTCAAGACAGGTAATGCTTTTATCGGAAGTGAAATATGCCTGGTATTCTGGCTTTTTTTCTGCATATACCCTGATGGACAGGTCGGCTTCCATATCCGGTATATCACTGCCCAGGGCTGTCCATTCAGTCCCGTCTTCGCTGATCCAGCATTTTCCGGATGCCTGGATCTGGGGTGTCGCCACAGGGGGAATAGAAACTTCGGCGGGTACCGGATAAGTATACCCGGGAGTGGTATACTTAACCTTAACATAGAAATCTCCGGTTACCAAAGTGGAAATATCGAATGTGTGATACCCCGGGAATTGTCTGTAGTTATTATAGGAAGAGGCTATGAGACCGGTGAGGGTGCCTCCCTGTATGCCGGTGTATATCTCAATATCCACATAACTTCCGTATGTATTGGTGAAGGTTCCCACCCTGTTAACGAAATGTTCTTCCGGGGCGGTATATTTTACCAGCCCGATACCTGTCTCCTCTCTGAACCCGAACGATGTAATGGCACCCAGCTCATCGTACATATACAGGGTGTCAACTTCATCCAGTTCAACCCTTCCCGGGAAACAAAGGGAAGAGGTAAGTATCTTTGAATCCCTGTATCCTACATAGAAATAGCCTTTGTCGGCGAAAGTTGTTCCCCAGCTGTTTTTTACTATCCATGCACCTGTTGATGAAGGAGGGCTATCTGCACCTCCGGTTACGGTTTTATTATCATCCCATCCGATGATCAGAACGGCATGATCAACGGCTTCGTTACCGGGATAACAATAAGTGTGGTTAACCCGGCTCAGGTATCTGCTATATTCTCCCATGTGAATAGAGGCCGAAACAGCTCCGTAATCCAATATGGCTTTTTTCACCAGTTCAGTGTTTTTTGGGATGGAAGCGGAAGTCAATGTATAGGCCGTTTTGACAAGATCAGTTGTTTTACATGTTGCGGATGGATCCGGGCTGTAAGGTTGACTTTCCTCGGTAACAGGGCCTTTCAGGCTGGTCAGATAGGCGAGGACAAACTGATTGTTTCCGCCATCATCTACTCCTGCATTAAATCCATGACAGGTTGCCATATTCAGCTCGGACAGATCAATATAAGGTTTTCCCATTTTAAGCCAGTTGGATTCAATAGCTCCTACGGAGGAAAACGTCCAGCAGGCGCCGGCAGGACCCTGGTCCTTTACAGAATCTCTTTCGATGCCATAGTCGGTTACCAGCATATAATCCCGCAAGTCATACTTTGCAGGCAAGGAGGCAGTACTTTTTTTACTGTCTTCTATAACCTTTGTTACATCGAAATGATAGTAGATAAGCTCAGGAATATACCCATAACCTTTTTCGCCGGCAGATTTTTTAAATTCATATGATCTCTGGTATTCAAGGTATTTAATATATTCCGGATTCAGGGGAGCTCTTTCCGGTTTGTCCTGGGCCGATAATCCGCAGGTTACAAGGATTATCACCAGCAGTATAGTTGTAATTTTCATGGTGCGCCTGATTAAAAGTGCAATGGAACAAATGTAAGATATTTTTCTGAGCAGTAAAATCTGATCATAACTTTTTTCGAACGAAAGTGCATGGAGGTTTCACTCAAAAAGACTAATTTTGTCTGATTTGTGAATTAAACTGGCAAATACAAAATATCGTAAAAAGATGAGTGTGCTTAATAAGATATTATCTTCCTTTCTGGGCAGCAAAGCCGAGAGGGATCTAAAAGAGATCGGACCTTACATCGCAAAAATCAATGCCGTATATCCTGAAATAGAGATACTGTCAAATGATGAACTCAGGGCCAGGTCTGCTGTCATCAGGAAGAAGGTGCGTGAATATGTTGCTGAGGAGGAAGCCGAATTCAAGTCACTGAAAGCAAAATCGGAGGACTATGACCTTGACCTGTCAGAAAAGGAGAAAATTTTCGATCGGATAGACAAGCTGGAAAAAGAGATAGATGCTAAATACGAAGAGGTGCTGAATGAGGTTCTTCCGGAAGTTTTTTCCATCGTTAAAGATACAGCCAGAAGGTTTACAGAGAATGAAATGGTTGAAGTGACAGCATTGGATTTCGACAAGGACCTGGCAGCCATACATGAGCATATTGAGGTAAAGGGAGACAAGGCATACTGGCATTCAAGCTGGGTTGCAGGTGGAAATAAGATCAAATGGGAAATGATACACTATGAGGTTCAGCTCATTGGGGGAGTTGCGCTTCACCAGGGAAAAATAGCCGAGATGGCCACAGGGGAAGGTAAAACGCTGGTTGCAACACTGCCTGTATTTTTAAATGCTCTTACCGGTAAAGGGGTTCACCTGGTTACCGTTAACGATTACCTTGCAAAACGCGACTCAGAATGGATGGGGCCTATATTTCAATTCCACGGCCTTACAGTTGATTGTATTGATAAATATCAGCCTAATTCCGAAGAAAGAAGGAAAGCCTATAATGCAGATATAACCTATGGCACCAATAATGAATATGGTTTCGATTATCTGCGGGATAACATGGCTCTTAGCCCGGAAGATCTTGTGCAGCGCAGGCACAATTATGCCATCGTAGATGAAGTTGACTCGGTTCTGATTGATGAAGCCAGAACTCCACTCATAATCTCCGGTCCCATTCCCAAAGGGGAAGACCAGGAATTCCAGGAGCTTAAACCCCGCGTGGAACGGATCGTGGATGCACAAAAGAGGTTGATAAACCAGGTCATTAATGATGCAAGAAAATACCTGCAGGAGGGAAACAGTGAAAAGGCAGGATTGATGTTGCTGAGAGCCCACAAAGGCTTGCCGAAGAATAAAGTGCTTATTAAACTTCTAAGTGAAGAAGGAAATAAATCCCTCCTCCTGAAAACCGAGAACTTCTACATGCAGGATAACAATAAAAATATGCCTGTTGTCACTGACGAACTGTACTTTATTATAGAGGAGAAGCAAAATGCCATTGAACTTACAGATAAAGGCATTGACCTCATAAGTTCCGCAGAGGACCCTACTTTCTTTATTCTTCCGGATATAGGCAGTGAAATAGCAGAGATCGAAAAATCGGAATTAAACGAACATGAAAGGCTGATAAAAAAAGATAAATTATTGCAGGATTATGCGGTGAAATCTGAACGCATCCATACGGTGAACCAGCTTTTAAAAGCATATACCCTCTTCGAAAAGGATGTTGAATATGTGGTGCTCGATAACAAAGTGAAGATCGTTGATGAACAGACGGGCAGGATCATGGAGGGAAGGAGATATTCCGACGGGTTGCACCAGGCTATCGAAGCGAAGGAAAATGTAAAGGTGGAAGCTGCCACTCAAACCTGGGCAACCATCACCCTGCAGAACTATTTCAGGATGTACCATAAGCTGGCAGGAATGACCGGTACCGCAGAAACAGAAGCGGGTGAATTATGGAATATATATAAGCTGGATGTGGTTGTTATTCCGACGAATAAACCCGTAGTCAGGAAGGACGAAGAGGATTTTGTGTATAAAACGAAAAGGGAAAAGTTCAATGCCATCATAGATCAGACAAGTGATCTGGTAGAACAGGGGAGGCCGGTGCTTGTGGGAACCACTTCTGTTGAGGTTTCTGAACTTCTAAGCCGGATGTTGAAGATGCGCAGGATAGAACATAATGTTTTAAATGCCAAGTTCCATGCGAGAGAAGCAGAGATTGTGGCGCAGGCAGGAAGAGACGGACAGGTTACCATTGCGACGAACATGGCGGGAAGAGGAACAGATATTAAGATATCAGATAAAGTAAAGAAGGCGGGAGGACTTGCCATTATAGGGAGTGAACGCCACGAGTCACGCCGTGTTGACCGGCAGCTAAGAGGTCGTTCCGGACGTCAGGGCGACCCCGGATCTTCCCGTTTCTATGTGAGCCTTGAAGATGACCTCATGCGTATCTTCGGTTCGGAAAGAATAGCAGGCCTGATGGACAGGCTGGGACTCAAAGAGGGAGAAGTCATTACCCACTCTATGATCTCCAAATCCATTGAAAGAGCCCAGAAAAAGGTCGAGGAAAACAACTTCGGTATCCGGAAAAGGCTCCTGGAATACGATGATGTGATGAATTCCCAGCGCGAGGTTATTTATAAGCGCCGCAAACATGCATTATTCGGCGACAGACTGAGTGTAGATATCAGCAATATGTTTTATGATGTAGTGGAGAGCATTGTAAATCAACATCATACGAATGAGGATTTTGAGGGATTTAACTTTGAACTTATTCGATACCTGTCTGTTGAATCACCCGTTAAGGAGGAAGAGTTTCTGAAGATTGATACAACAGAGCTGACAGAGAAACTGTTTAATTATGTAATCAGCACTTACAAGCGGAAAGAGGAGACACTGGCCAAACAGGCTTATCCTGTTATCAGGGATGTATTTGAAAAACAATCCGCTGTATATGAAAATATTGTGGTTCCCGTAAGTGACGGTTTTCGGGTGTTCAGGGTACTTACCAACCTGGAAAAGGCGTTTAAAACGGAAGCGAGGGAGATCATGCGTTCCTTTGAGAAGACTGCTGTACTCGCCACTATTGATGAGAACTGGAAAGAGCATCTCAGAGAGCTTGACGATCTGAAGCAATCGGTGCAGAATGCTTCCTATGAACAAAAAGATCCCTTGCTGATCTATAAATTCGAGTCTTTCAATCTTTTCAGTCAGATGATTGACAAGATAAACAGGGAAGTGATAGCCACCCTGATGAAAGGGCATATTCCCATTGCCGATTCGTCGGGTGTTCAGAAAGCACAGGCACCCAAACGCTTGGATCTGAGCAAATTCAATGCGGCCAAGCATGATACTCCCCGGTATAATGATCCTTCCGGCACTTCAGCCCCCGGCCAGGGTTCAGCCCAACCCGTGCGGGTGGAAAAGAAGGTGGGGAGAAACGACCCCTGTCCCTGTGGCAGCGGCAGAAAATATAAAAATTGCCATGGCAGGGCAGGGGGGTAATTGTTTTTTATTTATCTTTGTCTGAATATGCCAACAGTGTTATTAATAAATGGTTATAGATTTTTCTTCTTCAGTAATGAAAGAAATGAGCCAATACATATTCATATTGAAAAAGCAGAAAAATATGCAAAATTCTGGATCGATCCTCTCTTTGTTGCTGTAAACTATGGGTTCACAAGCAAAGATTTAAGAGAGATCAGTGAGATTATTGACAACAATGAGATTATTATAAGGAATAAGTGGAATGAACACTTTAACAAATAAATCAGAAAAAGCCCTTGCATCCAACGTTTGGTTCAGCAAAGATATGCTATTCGTTCTTCTACAGGACGGAAGAGAAATAGGTGTACCTTTATTATGGTTCCCAAGGTTAAGAAAAGCCAGTGAAGAACAACTCAATGAATGGCGGCTTATTGGAAATGGTGTTGGAATTCATTGGGAAAGTATCGATGAAGATATTTCTATATCCGCTTTACTATAGTTGCTGATTTTTATTACATATTATCCCCCCTCAAACACCAATGATTCCCTTCCCCTGTTAATATTAGGCTTATCCGACATCCTGAATTCAATTTTCCCTCCTGAAATTATTTCGTTATGATAGAGGTAGTTCCGGTTTGCAATTTTCCCGTTGATATACATGGATTCTATATATTTGTTGTCAGGAGAATTATTTGAGGCTTTGATGACCAATGTGTTACCTCCCGGAAGATCCAATTTTACTTCATCAAATAAAGGGCTTCCCAGGGCGTAGATATCCTGGCCTGGGCAGACAGAATAAAAGCCCATTGCACTCAGAACATACCATGCAGAGGTTTGTCCGTTATCCTCATCCCCACAATATCCATCCGGTGCAGGGGTGTACATCCTGTTCATGACTTCCCTCGCCCAATACTGGCTTTTCCAGGGTTGCCCTGCATAATTATAAAGGTAGATCATGTGCTGGATGGGTTGATTGCCATGTGCATACTGACCCATGTTGGATATCTGCATTTCCCTTATTTCATGAATGGTAAATCCATAATAGGAATCATCGAATACCGGGGGAAGGACAAAAACGCTGTCGAGCATCTCACAAAATGCCTCATTACCACCCATAAGGTCAATCAGACCGGGAATATCATGGAAAACAGACCATGTATAATGCCAGCTGTTTCCTTCGGTAAAAGCATCTCCCCATTTGAAGGGATTAAATGGCGACTGGAAGGTGCCGTCTTTGTTCTTCCCCCGCATAAGACGGGTTTCAGGATCAAAGAGATTTCTGTAATTGCCGGCCCTCTTTTGGAAGAGTTCCACTTCTTCTTCCGGCTTTCCCAGTGCCTTTGCCAGCCTCATGATCACATAATCGGCGTATGCATACTCAAGTGTCCGGGCAGCATTCTCATTGATCCCGGCATCATAGGGAACATAACCCAGTTCATTGTAATATTCAGCTCCGTAGCGGCCAACCGAATAAACGGGACCGTGCCCTTTAGTGTTCTTAATAATGGCTTCATACAGCAGTTCAATGTCAAATCCCCTGATACCCTTCAGATACGAATCCCCGATAATGGATGCGGAGTTGGATCCTATCATGCATCCCCTGTGACCGGGACTCGCCCATTCGGGTAACCACCCGCTTTCAAGGTACGTGTTCTCAAGTCCCTGCATCACCTCACTGCAGAATTCAGGATACATGATAGTAAAAAATGGAAATATTGCACGGAAGGTATCCCAGAAACCATTATCGGTAAACATGTAACCGGGAAGAATTTCCCCGTTATACGGACTATAATGTATCATTTCCCCGTCTTTATCAAATTCATAGAACCTGCGGGGGTATAACAGAACCCTGTAGAGGCAGGAATAAAAAATACGCTGCTGGTCGATACTTCCCCCTTTAACCCTTATCTTTGAGAGTTCACTTTCCCATATATCACGCCCTTTTTCCATGAGAATGTCAAAAGTTTCCTCTCCGGTTTCCCTATCGAGATTTAATTCTGCCTGTTCCGGACTGATAAATGAGGAAGCGGTCTTTACATGCACGATCTCTCCACGTTTTGTTCTGAAACCTACGGCCGCTCCCGTGTGAAATCCTGTCTTTTCAACTGCTCCGGCGAAGTATGTGTTGTCTTCCCAACTGCCATAAAACTCAAAGTCTTTATCAAAAACAGCCACAAAGTAATTATGAAAATTCCCGGGCACACCACCGGCATTGTTTCGGGCATAACCAATGATCTTCCTTTCCGAAGGTATGATCTTCACAGACGATCCTTTAAAGAAAGCATCCAGCAGGATAAAGGCCGAATCGGTTTCAGGAAATGTAAACCGTAACATGGCGGCACGTTCTGTGGGGGTAATCTCGACTTTTGTGTCGTGATCGGCAAGGTAAACACTGTAATAGTATGGTTTTACAATTTCCGACTTATGAGAGAACCAGGATGAACGCTCCTCTTCCCTGAACCTGAAACTTTCAGTAACAGGCATGAAGCTGAATGCGCCGTAGTCGTTAATCCACGGACTGGGTTGACGCGTTTGCCTTATGCCATTTATCTTATGGTCTTTATAGCTGTAGATCCATCCGCTTCCCATTTCCCCGGTCTGGGGTGTCCAGAAATTCATTCCCCAGGGTAAGGCAATGGCAGGATAGATATTCCCGTTGGAAAGCAGATATTCCGAGTCGGTTCCCATAAGAGGATTGACCAGGTCGGTGAGATGATCGGGCATGGTGAAACAATGCTCCGATGCATGGCGGTTGCAGGAAAACAGGATAATTACTGCAGAGACGAGCAAAATAAGATTTATTGTTGTTTTCATTTTCTATGGTTTATTTCGTGTTCCTTTGTGTAATCCTTTGTGCTCCTTTGTGGTAAAAAAAAAATTTAACCACGAAGGACACAAAGGGATTCACGAAGGGACACAAAGGAGGGTTACAGATTTATTTTCATGCCGTTCAAAAATAACTATTTTAACGTTTACTCTTTAATAAAAACAGTAATTTTGCACAGGAAAATTTAAACATGAACAGGGAAGATAATATACACCGTAAACCTCGCTGGATGAAAGCCCCTCTGCCAAAGGGGAAGAATTATTCAGTCGTAAAACAGTTAATTTCCGAGTACAACCTGCATACGATCTGTTCCAGCGGTAACTGTCCCAATAAAGGGGAATGCTGGAGTGCCGGGACAGCAACCTTTATGATCCTGGGGAACATCTGCACCCGGAATTGTTCATTCTGTTACGTGCAAACCGCAATGCCTGCTCCGGCTGATCCGGAAGAACCTGAAAAAATTGCCCGTGTAGTCAGTATACTGAAACTGAAGCATTGCGTTATTACATCCGTCAACAGGGATGATCTTCCCGATCAGGGTGCTGATATATGGGCCAGGACGATACGGCAGGTAAAACTTGTAAACCCCGGGGTTACCATGGAGGTTCTTATTCCCGATTTCCGGGGAGATACTGATTTAACAGATAAAATCATTAATGAAAAACCGGAAGTCATCTCGCACAACCTGGAAACCGTCAGGCGGCTTACCCCGCATATCCGTTCCAGAGCTGATTATGATACCAGCCTGAAAGTGCTGGATTATATTTCTTCCTCGGGTATAGTTGCCAAGTCAGGCTTAATGCTGGGACTGGGAGAAAAAGTTGATGAAATTAAAGAAGCTATGGATGACCTGAGAAAGGCAGGCGTGTCGGTCTTAACACTTGGTCAGTACCTCCAGCCGTCAGGGTTGCATCATGAAGTAGTTGAGTACATTCACCCTGATATTTTTGATCAGTTAAGAACTATTGGAATGGAAAAAGGCTTCTCATTTGTGGAAAGCGGACCTCTTGTAAGATCGTCATACCATGCGGAGAGGCATGTCTTATCCTCCTGAGCCGGGTAATGGATTCTTACAAAAGGGATCACGCTATCACGGGATCACGGACAAGTGGTTACGTGGATAAGTGGATGAGTGGTTGAGTAAGTGAGTAAGTGAGTAAGTGAGTAAGTGAGTAATTGAGTAATTGAGTAAGTGAGTAATTGAGTAATTGAGTATTTGAGTATTTGAGTATTTGAGTATTTGAGTAATAGGTTGCAGTGTGCCCTGCCCCGGAGGGGCAACAATTAAATAGCCAGGGGTGACAACCCCTGGAAAAATGACGGAATGTGAATCCGCCGAACAGACCCCTGCTCTTAATATCGATAGGTTTTTTGAGGCGGAAAAGGGAAAATTAATTTAAGGAACAGTAATTAAAAACACATTATAGTATTACCAAAAAAATGTAAACTTTTTTTAGGACGATACAGTTGCCAGTAATAATCTATATTGGATTAATTATTTAACCTGGTTGTGAAAGTGCTTTGAAAACTACTAAAAACCTACCCGTGATCCCGTGATAGCGTGATCCCGTGATCCCTATAATACCTCTCGCACCTCGGAAAGAAGAAATCACATTCTCTTACCGCATTTTCATCCGAATCGGATCCGTGTACTGCATTTTTCTGAACGGACTCGGCAAACAGCTTCCGGATGGTGCCTTCCTCTGCTTTGGATGGATCCGTATTACCGATAAGCTTTCTGTAATCTTCAACGGCATTATCCTTTTCGAGGATTGCAATTACAATAGGACCGGATGTCATAAACTTAATCAGTCCTTCGTAAAACGGTTTTCCCTTATGAATTTCATAAAACTCTTCAGCAAGCTGTTGTGTTAACCGGGTCATCTTCATGGAAGCAATATGAAATCCATGTTCGTTTATTATTTTAAGAATAGGACCAATGTGCTCATGAGCCACCGCTCCCGGCTTGATAATAGTGAATGTTAATCTTCCTTCCATTTTATAAGAATTTTAAGTAGTGTTAACAATTATGAGTCTGGTCTAAAAAGTCAGATATTCTTTCAGGAAAAACCTTATATTATTGATATTCAGATCAATAATAAATTTACTAAAAATTATACAATATTCTATCAATCAGCAAATTAACTTTATAAACTTTCTACTTTCAGACTTTATAAACTGGACTCAATTATGAATTTCCAACTAAAATATATATTTTACATAAATAAACCACTTGTATGAGTTGAATTTTATGAATTAATTTGTATGTATCAAAATAAAAGGGGGGCTACGGGAGGAAAATTCTTCCTCTGTGTCTCTTTGTGTTGCAAATTTTATTTCACAGAGTGACACAGAGGAGACACAGAGAGACACAGTGCCTGCGCTGAAGCTTCAGCGTAAGCGTAGAGAGACACAGAGATTTTCGGGAGAGTTTTAAGAGAGTAACAGGGAAAAATGTTATCTCGCAAAGCTTTTATATTTAAGTATATACGATATATGTATTGGAAAAAGAAATATATTTATCTGATGATTCTGCTCGTTGTGCCGGGCACATTATTTCTTTTTTCCATACCCCGGGATATGTTTAATGATCCTTTATCCACAGTGGTTTTGAGTTCAGACAATGAGCTTCTGGGAGCAAAGATTGCCACCGACGGCCAGTGGAGGTTTCCGGAAATCGACAGTATCCCGGAGAAGTTCAGGACATGTATAATAGCATTTGAAGATCGTTATTTTTATAAACATCCCGGGTTTAATCCCTTTTCTCTCATCCGCGCCGCGCTCTCGAATATAAAGGCAGGAAAGATTGTTAGCGGGGGAAGTACCCTTACTATGCAGACCGTTAGACTTTCCCGCAAAAACAAACCCAGGACGGTACCGGAAAAGCTCCTGGAGATATACCTGTCTCTTTGCCTGGAAACCAAATACTCAAAAGACAAGATACTTAAACTCTATGCATCACATGCCCCCTTCGGAGGTAATGTGGTGGGACTTGAGGCGGCTGCCTGGAGGTATTATAATTGTGATCCATGGACTTTGTCGTGGGCTGAGACTGCTGCTCTGGCTGTTCTTCCCAATGCGCCTTCACTGGTTCATCCCGGTAAGAACAGGGAGGTGTTGATGGAAAAACGGAACAGGTTGTTGTACCGGTTATTGTTGCGGGGGGAAATGGATTCCCTGACGTATTCACTTTCAATAACAGAATCTTTGCCTGATAAGCCTGTTGACCTGCCTCAGCTTGCACCGCATCTGCTGGAAAGGATATCCTTTGTGTCACCGGGATCAAAGGTGAAAACAACGTTGAACGCATTTTACCAGCAGAGGCTGAATGATGTTATCAACCGTCATAAGGAAAGACTGTATCCGAATCATATACGGAATGCCGCCTGTATCATCATGGAAACACTATCGGGAGAGGTGCTGGCATATGTTGGTAATATACGCAATAATGAGTATCCTGAATATGGAGGGGAGAATGATATGGTTATGGCAAACAGGAGTACAGGCAGTATTCTGAAGCCTTTTTTATTTGCATACATGCTTGACCGGGGTGAAATTCTTCCCGGCACGCTGATACCTGATATTCCCACTCGTTACAGGGACTTCAGTCCCAAAAATTTTGACCGGGGATACGATGGAGTTGTACCTGCAAAAAGAGCGCTGGAAAGATCACTCAATGTTCCTGCCGTACGGATGCTGAATGATTATGGAGTTGACAGGTTTTACCATGATTTACAACGGCTGGGATTTACAAGTCTTACACAGAATTCCGATCATTACGGATTAAGTTTAATACTTGGTGGTGCCGAAGCCAGCCTTTGGGAACTTTGCGGGGTATATGGCAGTATCGCCAGAGCATTGATACATTATACGGAAAGGGAAAGCAGGTATTTCCGTGACGACTACAGGAAACCTGTTTTTCTTTTTAATGAAAACCCAATGATTGCGGCTAACTCAGACCTGTCTGCCGGCAGTAAGTCTCGTAATAGTAAAAAAGACATCTCTGATGCTGAAGAACATGGGGTTTTAGGTGCCGGCGCTATATACCTGACCTTCAAATCGCTCCTGGAAGTCAACCGCCCGGAGACTGAGGCAGGATGGGAAAGCTTTCGTTCATCGGGCAGGGTTGCATGGAAAACGGGGACCAGTTTTGGTTTTCGTGATGCATGGGCTGTAGGAACAACACCTGATTTTGTGGTAGCTGTATGGGTGGGGAATGCTGACGGAGTTGGAAGACCCGGACTGACGGGAATCACGGCAGCAGCCCCGGTAATGTTTGAAGTTTTTAATTTACTTCCTCCAACCGGCTGGTTTGAAATTCCCTATGATGATATGGTAAAGGCTGATATATGTAAAAAAAGCGGTCACCGCCCTTCCATCGATTGCCAGGAAAGGGACTCTGTGTGGCTTACCCCGGCAGGACTCTTCTCGCCTGTATGCCCCTATCATAAATTAATTCATCTTTCCGAAGATAAAAAATTCAGGGTGAACGCCTCCTGCTACGACCCGCTCAGGATGGAACACACTGCATGGTTCATTCTTCCCCCTTTACAGGAATACTATTATAAGTCCCGTGATCCCGGCTACATGACTTTACTTCCCCTGTTAAATACCTGTAAAAATGAAGAAACCACTGAAAATATGCAGATGATATACCCGGAAAAAGGAGCTGTGGTGTATATTCCCTTTGAGTTACAGGGTGAAAGGGGAAGAATGGTCTGTGAAGCAGCTCATCGTTATCAGGGAAGTAGAATATTCTGGCATCTTGATGATGAATACCTGGGAACTACTGAGTATATTCATCAGATGGCAATAATGACAAACAAAGGAAAACATTTGTTAACTTTGGTGGATCAGGATGGAAACAGACTGAGTACGGGTTTTGAAGTGGTGGACAGGGAAGAGTAAAGGCTTAAAGAGGGAAATGACAGGGACAAAGGGGAAGAAAGTTACGTGGTTAAGTGGTTGAGTGGTTGAGTGAAGAAGAAGGGGATAAAGGGATGATTAATTGATTAATTGAGTAATTGAGTAATTGAGTAATCGAAGGGAACGGAATTCACTGTAGAGACGCACGGCTGTGCGTCTTTGAAAGAAAACCCCGGCAGGGGTATAAATATAAAAGCCAGGGGTGATAACCCCTGGTAAAATGACGGAATGAGAATCCTCCGTACAGACACAATATTTTGTATCTCAACAATGAAATTATATCTATAAGCTATGAATACTATTTTTCGTTCCCGTGGAATAATCGTTATTATTTTTACGGGTATGCTGTTAATGCTTAGTGAGTCTTGTAAAAATGAGTCTGATTATGAAATTAAACCCTTCAGCAAAAATTTCAGGTATTACGTTGAAACCCTTTCATCAGATGAGTTTGAAGGTCGTGCACCCCTGAGTAAAGGGTGTGTAGTGACCACGGAGTTTATTGAGAAGGAGTTCCGGCGAATAGGATTAAAACCTTATAAGGAAGACAGTTATCTCCAGCCTGTTCCGCTGGTGGAGATCACTGGTAGCAATTTCTCAGACCTCACTATAAGAAATAATAAGAGTAAAGAGATTCTTTTATTCGGCTATTTGGATGAAATGGTTGTGGGTACCACCCGACTGAAGGAAAAGATATCACTGGTGAACAGCGGGATGGTTTTTGCCGGATACGGCATTGTGGCTCCCGAATACGACTGGAACGATTATGAAGGTATAGATGTAAAGGGAAAGACGGTTGTGGTTCTTGTTAATGATCCCGGCTATTATACCGGTGATGAAAGTCTTTTCAGGGGAAAAGCCATGACCTACTATGGACGGTGGACATATAAATATGAGGAAGCTGCCAGACAGGGAGCTGCTGCTATACTCATTGTACATGAAACCGGTCCTGCCGGTTATGGCTGGAAGGTTGTAAGGAATTCATGGTCGGGTAAACAGTATGAGCTGGGAGGGGATAATGGTAAACCTTCCGTTGAAGTACAAGGCTGGATACATACAAGTACTGCAGAGATGTTGTTTGAAAAGGCCGGCATATCTTTGAAGGAAGCCAATGAAATGGCTTCCCGGAGAGGATTTAAACCGGTTGATATAGGAATGACAGCATCCCTGAGCTTTGATGTGGAATTTATGCATTCTGATTCTTACAATGTGATTGGATATATTGAGGGAAGAAAGTATCCTGATGAAGCTGTATTGTACATGGCCCACTGGGATCATCTGGGAAAAGCTGAAACACCGGAGGGTGTAGCCATATACAACGGGGCGATAGATAATGCCACCGGCACTGCGGCTATTATGGCCATAGCTGAAAAATTTGCCGGAAAGAAACCGGCGCCGGAAAGATCAGTGGTATTTATTGCACTTACAGCAGAGGAGTCAGGATTGCTTGGTTCGCTATATTATTCTCTTGATCCCCTGTTTCCTCCCGAAACTACTGCCGGAGGGATTAATATTGACGGACTAAATGTATATGGACCTACAGAGGACGTGTCGGTTGTAGGTTATAACATGTCTGAATTGCAGGATTACCTTTCACGCCATGCTGAAAAGCAGAACAGGATACTGATACCGGAAAAATACCCGGAGAGGGGCGGATTCTACCGGTCTGATCATTTTAACCTGGTACGTGTGGGTGTGCCCATGCTCTATGCAAACAGCGGAGAGGATTTTACCGGCAGGGATGAGGAATATGCAAAGATGATCAGGCAGGACCGTGAAGCGAGGTATCATTCCCCCGATGATGTAATAAATGATATGTGGGACTGGACAGGACTGGACCAGAACCTGTGGCTTTTTTATAATGTAGGCAAAGAGCTGGCTAACAGCAGGGAATGGCCGGAATGGAATGAAGACAGTGAATTCAGGGCTGTGCGGGAAGAAAGCGAGAACAAAAGAAGGAGGTAGAAAGATTTATTAGGGTGATCTTTGTGTTCCTTCGTGAATACCTTCGTGTCCTTTGTGGTTCAATACGTTAGAAGGTTAACCACAAAGGACACGAAGGTATTCACGAAGGAATGCTTATAGATTCATTAAGGTTTTATTACTTTCATCAGGCAAAGTTCAGGAATCGTTTTGTACATTTGAAACATAAAAGTATCAGTTATGAACTCAACCTCCAGACCTTCACTGTTTCCCCTTATCCTGCTGGTAACTTTCTTGTTTACTTTAACCGGATTTACTTACCTCTATTTCGGAACACAGGATGATGTAAAAGGGAAGTATTCGTACAGCGATTTTGAGGAGGCAAAAAAGTGCAGGGCCTGCCATACGGATATTTACGAACAATGGTCGCAGTCGATGATGGCCCAGGCTTTCACTCACCATTGGGATGAGATTGAGTATTTCGATCTTGCTGTAGCCCATGCAGAAAAGAAGCCGGAACTAAAGGATGCTGTGGATGGATGCAATGGCTGCCATACTCCGCTGGCCTATATGGCTGACAACCTGCCACCGCCAAGACCTGAGAAGGGAAGCCGGGCAAATGAGTCGGTTTCCTGTGAAGTATGCCACCTGATACAGGGAACAAAAGTTGATCCCCCTTACAACTACAGCTATATTATTGAGCCCGGAAATACCAAACAAAGTTCCAGGGGACAGGGAAATGATTCCCCCGCGCATAAGATTGTTTCCAATGATTTTTTCAGAACTACCGAATTTTGCGGAATATGCCACAATGAGAAAAGTCCTTTTGACGTGTGGGTAAAATCCACACAGCTGGAATGGAAGGAAGGACCCTATGCAGCCGAAGGGGTCAGGTGCCAGGATTGCCACATGCCCAAAGCTGAATATCAGACTGCACTGATGGGACAGACATACAATGATGCGCGGTTGCACCTCTTCCACGGAGCTCATGATCCGGGTAAGGTGCGGGGAACCGTTGAACTCAGGATACAACCGGATATACGGGAAGCTGAACCCGGTGAAAAAGTCGTGTTCACTGTTGCATTATTTAATCAGAAAACAGGTCATAAATTTCCGACAGGCTCGGTGGAAGACCGTATTCTCTGGTTGCACGTGGAAGCTACAGATGCGAAGGGGAATGTATATCACCTGCCGGTTGACAGAAAAGGGTTTGAAGGTGAAGAATTTACTATTGCTGCTGATGTTATGGCGTACCAGGATATGGGATTTCCATTGGGTATTGATGATTTTACAGGGGTTGAGCGCGACGGAGTTCCTGCAGGCAACAGAATATTCCGGATGCCGTATTTTGATCCAGAAGGAAGAATGACCATTATGCAATGGAATACGGCTTCACTCGGCGTAGATTACCGCATAGGGCCCAGGGAAACCAAAATTGAAACTTTTACTTTTACCCTTCCCTGGAATGTTGCTCCGGGAACTTTGGAAGTAAAGGCGGTACTGAATTATCAGCTGCTGGTAAAACCTGTGGCAGATTTCCTGAATGTTCCGGATGAGGAATCTGAAATTTTAGTGGTAAATGAACATTCAACGCAAATAAAAATTTTTGATTGATTTTTGAAATTATTAAGTTAACTTATATTCAATGAAAAAACCTTTCTTCCTTTTTATCAGCCTTCTTCTCCTGACATTCACTTTTTGTTTTCCCAAGAAAGAAGGCAAAGCCATTCCTGCATTTGGCCGGAAATACAGGATAAGCTGCCAGACCTGTCATTCTCCCGGAATGCCGAAACTCAAAGAGTTTGGTGACGAGTATGCCGGAAATGGTTTCAGACTGTCTGAATACGAATCTCCGAGATATTTCATGGAAACGGGTGACAGTAAGCTTTCACTTATCAGGGAATTCCCTCTGGCAATAAGGCTTGACGGTCACGTCACCTACAATTATGCCGATAAAGGTTCTTCAGATTTCGGAACGCCTTTTGGGTTAAAATTGCTTTCCGGAGGTGAACTATCGGAAAAGCTTTCCTACTATTTTTATTTTTATATTGACGAAAGGGGAGAGGTGGCCGGTGTTGAAGACGCTTTCCTCATGTATCACGATCTTTTTGGTGCCGGAATCAATATTTATGTCGGCCAGTTCCAGGTTTGTGATCCGCTGTTTAAAAGAGAACTCAGGCTGACACTCGAAGATTACCACATTTATACTGTTACTCCGGGAAATTCTACGATCTCCTTGAAATACGACAGGGGGATCATGGCTGAATATGGATTACCCACCGGAACAGACTTTGTGGCAATGGTAGTAAATGGTAATGGTATAGGTGAAGCTGGAGGTGATCTTCTTTTTGACAGGGACAAATACAAAAATTATCTTTTTAAAATTTCGCAGTCAGTTGGTGAGTACCTGGGTGTTGGTTTCTTCGGATATTTCGGAAAGGAAGAATTGGCTGCCACTGTAGGTCCTGTAGTTAACCGATCAGCATTCTACGGCCCTGATATCACTTTTTCCCTGGATGAAAAATTTGAACTTAACCTTCAGTATATGAGGCGTTTGGATTCAAAAGTCAGGGCATCAGGAATACTTATGCTTGATGACGTGTTAACTCACGGAGGCATTGCTGAGCTTTTGTACGCACCCAGAGGTGATATGAGTAACTGGTATTTCACGGGACTGGTAAACTGGATGGAATCAGATATCAGTGAGATGAACTATAAAACTGCCACCCTCCATACAGGTTATATGCTTCGGAGGAATGTAAGGCTGGTGGGGGAATATACCCGGCATTTCGGAAATGATAATTTCGGAAAGGCAAGTGTGGGGTTTGTTTCGGCGTTTTAGGCGGGGGTATGGTAAGTGGTTGAGTGGTTACGTGGTTACGTGGTTACGTGGTTGAGTGGTTGAGTGGTTGAGTGGATAAAACGGATTAATTGAGTAATTGAGTAATTGAGTAATTGAGTAATTGATTAATCGAGTATTTGAGTATATGAGTAATTGAGTATATGAGTAGAGGCGCACAGCTATGTGTTACACGAAGAAGTGACAATGTGACATAGTTAAGTGGTTACGTAGGGGCAAAGCTGTGTCTTTGCCCTTTTGAGGGATCACGGTATCTCCTCCTCCGCTATACTCCGGCGGATAAAACGGGATTAAGAGATAACCATTAACCCAATAACCCAATAACCCAATAACCCAATAACCCAATAACCCAATAACCCAATAACCCAATAACGAACTATTGTTACTTCTGCCCCTTCTTTAAAATAAAAACACCCGGCTCGTTACAGGACCCCATTTTCAAATTAAAACTTTTACAGATATAATCAATGGTGTCCTGGTGATAGAAAGAAACATGAGTTATATCCCTTGCATACCACCAGTTTTTAAAATCTTTCTCTCCTTTCCATAATTGTGTCATTAAAACAAGGATACCCTCCGGCATGAGCAGACCGGTTATCTGATCGAATTCCTTCCCCGGGTAAAAAAAATGTTCCGCACTTTCCACTATAAAAATGAAATCATACTGTTTATTTTTATTCAGTTCAGGGAAAAAGAAAGGATCGTAATTATCACAGGATATTCCATGTTTTTTCAGCAGGAGAGAAAGTGCCGGTATGTGCCCGCATCCGTAGTCAAGTCCTGAGGAACCGGGTTTAATGTATTTTAATGCCGGTTTTATGGCTTTATTAAGGAATTCATCGTATTCCGGATCATTAAAATTGTTCTGATGTTTCAGGTACCGGTTTTTTTCTTCTTCAGGGGAAGGGTGAAATTTGCTAAGGATGAAAATTAAACGGCAGGTACCGCATTCAAGGAAGATGCGTTTACCGGGACCTTCTGCCTGAGTGATTCTATGGGTTTCTGAACATAAGGGGCAAATTTGCAGGTGTGTATCCAATTCCGGAAGGTATAACAGTTTAAATTCAGGAATATTCAGGGGTATTATTGCAATTTACTAAAGTTTGAGGGTCTTTTTATTTGGATTATATCAGTCGTCTGACTTTCACAGCAACCAGCCCTCTTTTCCCTTTCTGAGCTTCAAAAGTCACCTTATCATTTTCATTTACAGGCTCTTCGAATCCGCTGAGGTGAACGAAAATACTTTCCTGGGTTTGATCGTCCTTAATGAATCCATATGCTTTGGATTCATTGTAAAAAGTCAATCTGCCTGTTCTGATCACATCAGCAGGGTCAGGAGCAGTTTGTCTTTGGATACCAATCTCAATATCTTCTGATTTAATTTCTTCTACATGGTCAGGATCCGGAGGAGTGGAAGTTATGTTTCCCATCGCATCAACATATGCGATCATTTCATCGAAACTTTTAGGCTTTTCTTTAACCGCCCTGCGCTCTTCTTTTCCCTTGTTTTTTTTAAGTTTTTTCTGAATTCTTTTCTTTTCTTTTTCTTTTTTGTTATAGGATTCCTGTGATTTCGCCATTCTTATCTTTAATGTTAAGGTTTTAATTATTATGTTATTTATTAAGCTTAAGGAAATTTGTAATTTTCCTCAGGTTCAAAGATAACATAAAAGTTTATACTCATCTTTGAAAATACAATAACAATTTTTAAATCTGAATTCTTCCAATTAATAACTTACACCACTGCTTTGCCATGTAACCTTTTTGGGTATATTGGCAACAGTCTTGTTGTAATTTCCCGGTGAACAGAGAAATGCGCCGTCAAAGTACAAAGAATCTGTTTCCATGTCTTCTATCTGTTTTGCCGCTGGTAATTCTTTTATGTATATTTGAACCGGCAGGGATTGGCCGTCTTTCCGGATTAAATTTATAAAAGTCCGGACTGAAACTTCCTCATTTTTTTGTTTGATTATATTATTATCATGGAACATTTGCATGTTTTGCGATAAGTGATTTGAGTCTAAATAATGAAGAATAAAGCTCAGGAAAATATACATTCCTCAGATATTGTTATTTGGAATGAGTTACGTCAGGGCAATGAAATTGCCTTTCGTGATATTTACAAACGCCATGTGAATCTTCTTTACAATTACGGGTTTAAATTTACCTCAGACAAGCAAATTACAGAGGATTGTATACAGGAAGTCTTCGTGGATATTTTCAGAAACCGGAAAAATCTCAGTCCTACAGATAATATTAAACTCTATCTTTTTAAAGCCCTACGTCGCAGAATCTTCAAAGAAATTAAAAAAAGAAAGATTACCCTTATTCAGGATGACATTGAAGTGTCTTTTGAACCTGCATATATGGAAAATGAATTTGACGGAGTAAATAAACTGTTAAAATATCTTCAGCACCTCCCTCCGCGTCAGAAAGAAGTGATATTCCTGAGGTTTTATGAAGAAATGGAATATAAGGAAATCTGCCAGGTTATGGATATGAATTACCAGTCGGTAAGGAATCTTATGCATCGGGCAATGCAATCGCTGAGGGAAAAAGCAGAGAGAGAAAAGTAAGGTTGCCTACACAATTATTTGATTATTTCTATATTTTTAAAAGAAAAATCACTTCACTGAGTACAAAATCATTTTAATTTTCCTTATATAAGTATATGAAAAAGTTTCAAGATTACACATTCGAAGATTTTGTCAATGACAGATCTTTTGTGAAATGGGTGCTGAATCCCTCTCCGGCTACCAATCATTTCTGGTATGGTTTTATTGAGAGATATCCTGAAAAGAAGGATGATATCAGGATTGCTTCTAAAATTATTACTAGTTCTGCTTCAGAAAATAATTATCTGTCCGATAAGGAGGTTGATGAGCTTTGGGTGCGAATCAGGAAAACTTCCGGGTCACACAGACATAATTACCGGATCATTGCATACACTTCTATTGCTGCAACATTTCTGTTATTACTTGGTTTCGGGTTGTGGTATTTTGAATTTAGGGATAAAGTTCCCCGTTTTGTTGATTATAAGCAGATTCAAATCCCGGAGATTATTGATAACCAGGTACAACTTGTATTATCTGATGATTCGAAAATTTACCTTGATGATAATGAGTCCACATTAATGTACCGTAATGATGGGAAATTGCAAACTAACGTTCAGGAAATCAGTGTTAAGGAACCTGAAGCATACGTAAAGGGGAAAGATAAAGATCTTAAAATTGCAATGAATCAGATCATTGTCCCAAATGGTAAGCGTTCCAGTATAGTTTTTTCGGATGGCACTAAATTATGGCTGAATTCAGGAAGCAGGGCAATTTATCCGGTAAATTTTGCAGGAAACAGGCGTGAAATATTTCTGGAAGGGGAAGCTTTCCTTGAAGTTGCTTCTGATAAAACTATGCCCTTTATTGTTAAAACGGATATTATGGAAGTGCAGGTTCTTGGAACGAGCTTTAATATTAAGGTCTATCCTGATGAACAGGAAGCATCCGTTGTTCTTGTTGAAGGTGTGGTAAATGTTAAGGCTGGACGTGGGAAAGAGAAACAAATGCTTCCGGATCAGTTATTATCTTTTTCTTCAGTTACGGGTATGACAGAGATAAAGGAAAATGTTAATATTCTTGAACATATAGGCTGGAAGTACGGGTGGCTTCTATGTAACAGCGAAAGTCTCGGTTCAGTTTTCACGAAGCTTTCAAGGTATTATAATGTTAATATTGAAGTTGACAATCCTGACATACGTTCATTTAAAATAAACGGAAAACTGGATCTTAAGGAGGAACTTAACGAAGTGATGAGAGCTGTGTCAATCGCAGGGTCTTTTGCTTACACTATTGAAAATGATAAGGTTTTAATAAGTGGAAAATCAAAAAGAAAACAAAATAATATATAAAGTATAAAGTAATAAAAAACATCAATTTGGAAGGATAACATTTCATTGAAACAAAAAAGTGGCCGGACAATACCCACATATTGACCGGCCTGGTTTAGTGATCTTTATAACTGGGTAAAAACCAAAAAAACCATACAAATATATGAAAAAAAGTCCGTTTCGTATTCTTTGTCTTTTTGGATATGGGTTAATCACGCTAAGAATGAAAATTTCTGCTTTAATAGCATTCTTTGGGATACTATCTTTAAGTGCAAGCGATTTATATTCCCAGAACACTAAATTTAATCTGAATAATCACAAGTCCACTATAAGAAATTTAATTATAACTATTGAAGAATCAAGTGATTTTATTTTCATTTATCCTGATGATATTGCAGGCCTTGACAAAGAAATTAGAATCCACGGGAAAGAATTAACGCTTGACAAAATACTTGATTATATTTTAAAGGATACTGACATTACTTATGAGATAATTGAACGTCAGATAATATTGACTCAAAAACCGCTTTCCCCTCCTTCTATCCCCGTGATCTCTTTACCGGTTAGTTCTCAGACAGGCACTGGGAGTATCAGAGGGAAAATTACTGATGAAAAAGGTTTCCCAATGATTGGAGCCACGATCATTGTAGATCAGACGACTACAGGTACTATTGCGGATGCAAATGGGAATTATCAGTTATTGGCTGTTCCTGCAGGTAAACGTACGATTAAATACTCATTTGTCGGATACAATACAGAATCCAGGGAAATTGAACTGGAAAGAGGTGATGTAATAATAATTGACATTAAAATGACCATGTCTCAGGTGGAAATACTTGAGGTGGTGGCTTACGGTCAGGCAAGAGGTCAAATAGCAGCAATTAATCAGCAGTTAAATGCTACAGGTATCACCAATGTTCTTTCGGCGGAAAGATTACAAGAGTTGCCCGATGTAAATGTTGCTGAGGCTATTGGTCGGCTTCCAGGGCTGATGGTAGAAAGGAACCGTGGCGAAGGTCAAAAAATTATTATTCGCGGACTGGAACCAAAATATAATTCTGTTTCCATAGGCGGGAATATGGTGCCTGCTACAGCATTGGACGACAGAAGCACCGACCTTAATATGATTTCTCCCGATATTCTGGGAGGTGTTGAGGTCCAAAAGGCAAATACTGCCGATAAAGATGCTGACGGACTTGGGGGAACTGTAAATCTGATAATAAGGGAAGCTCCATCAGGTTTTAGGATGAACACATCCATACTTTCCGGCTATAGTGGGCATTCGAAATCTATTAGCAATTACCGTGCTAATTTTTATGCAAGTAACAGGTTTTTTAATGATAAACTTGGTATAATGGTTACAGGTAACGGAGATATTGCCGAAAGAAATTCTGATCGTTTCAGGGTGGATTACTATGTTCAGGGAATCCCGGTTGCAGAAGAAGATTATGTAAAGCCATGGATTACCAATGCCAACCTGGAGGTAAATATTGAAAATCGTTCACGTGCCGGAGGAAGCCTGCTAATTGACTGGAATCCAAATTCTTCTACTACTATTAAATCCAATAATTTTATAGGATATCTTGACCGACATATATATGACAGGGTTAAACAGTTACAACTGCTGGAAAATTATATCAATTTATATCACTATCATGACAATATTACACAAATACTTCATTCTCATTCCATAGAAGGTAAAAATATTTTATTTGGTTCGGTACTTGACTGGGGAGGTTCATATTCTAATTCTATCAATAATAAACCCTATGGACATAGAATTCAGTTCAGGAAATTATCCGCTTTTAACGGGTATTCCCTTGGGCAATCCTTTGATGTTGAACCTCCTGAATTGATTGGCAATCCTGAGTATATTAATGATTTTGTAGATCAATTTTATCTTTATAATGGAGCTTTTTTAACTTATAAAGCCAGGGAAGCAGAGAGTGGTCTTTTCCTTAATTGGAAAACTCCTTTCAGGATTGGTAATTTCATTTCAGGATATGTTAAAGTCGGAGCTAAATACAGGGAAAAAAACAGAGAAAGATTAAATGTCCGTAATAACAATAGATTCGATGGGCCTGGCGGTGTAAATGATTTTATGAAAGTGTACCCTGATTTTATTCTTACTACGGAAGGACATATAGGTAAAATATCTATTCTAAATTTTCTGGATACCCAATATAAAGCTGGTGACTTTCTGAATAATCAATATGAATATCTTAAAGTAACAGAAGTGCTTGACAGGGATTTGATTTCCAGAATGTATGATGAGTATTTTAAAGATTTCTATCCCTTTATTCCTGCCGGAGCCAAGGATGATTATAATACAGATGAATCGGTACTTGCATATTATGCGATGTCGGAGATTAAACTAGGCAAATATTTAACTTTTATCCCGGGAATCAGATATGAAAAAACTGATATTGAATACAGAGCATATATTGCTGATGAACTTCCTGCTTCCGAAGCAATTCCCCTTGATGTTCAATTTCGTGATACCACCGCAACAAATAGCTATGAGAATTTCCTCCCTCAGATACATCTTAAAATCAAACCAACTGATTGGTTTGATATCAGACTGGCATATACCAATACATTATCCAGGCCGGATTACAACCAATTGGCTCCCAAGAAATTAATTAATTTACAGGATCGTTATATAAAATTAGGTAATACAAAATTAAATCCTTCTCTATCAAAAAATTATGATGTTATTCTGACTTTTTATAAGCAGAAATTGGGTCTGCTGACACTGGGTGCTTTTTATAAAGAAATAGATGGATTTCTCTGGAACAGATCAGCACTGGTTATTGCAGGCACAAGAACTGATCCGGAAGTTTTGGGCTTGACCAGAAGTACACTCGGATTTGAAGTCAGATACCCCTTAAATAATGAAAATCTGTCCACCATTAAAGGTTTTGAGTTTGATCTGCAGGCTAACCTTTATTTTCTTCCTGTTAAAGGATTTGTTCTTAATATGAATCTTACTTTGATGGAATCTCAAACAGGGTATTCTGAAACTTTGATTATAAGAAAGGCAAATCCTGACTTTGGAATTGTACCCGGAGCTCCCAGAGCTATTTTTGTCAACCAGGACACAGCCTATATTGACAGGTTGCTTAAACAACCCAGCTATCTTGCTAATATAGGTCTTGGTTACGATAATAAGGATATCGGACTCTCTGTAAGACTATCTTTTAATTACCAGGACGATATACTTATTAGTGAACAGAGAAGACCGGACGGAGCTGACAGGGAAGGAACCCTGGAATTTTACCGATGGGATTTCCAGGTTAACCAGAGAATTACTAAAAAGTTAAGTTTTAACGGGAATATTGCCAATATCTTTAATCAACCTGACCGTTCAGTAAGGCTAATTACAGGATACCTGAGAGATCTTGAGTATTATGGTTCTTTGGCCCAGTTTGGTCTGAAATATACTTTTTTCTGATCCATTAATCATATTCAAATAATTAAAAATATAAACTTTTGAAGCTCACGTTTTATTCATCATTTCCTGATATAATGGTTATAATAATTCAATCACTTTATTGTTAAACTAAAAAGTAATGCTTATGAAAAAGATTTTTTTTACTTTATTATTTATCGGAATATTATTTTATAGTATACCGATTTTCGGGCAAAAAACTGTTGTCGTTGTTGAGCCCGATGCCGGCCTTGATGTTGGCGCATTAAATAATGCAATTAATACAGCAGAAGATCCTGGCAATAAGATCTTTGAGCTCCGAAGAGATGGTGTGTATTATTTAAATGGTGCAATATCACATAGTGGTTATACACTACACATAAGGGCTGAGGAAGGTTCCGGTACCCGTCCTGTACTTCAGCCCGCGGTTGATGAGAATGGAGCCTCATCTAATCATTTTAACCCTGGGGGGCCACTTATCCTTGAAGGTCTTCATATTCATGGTATCAACGAGTTGGGAGCATTAGTCAACAGGTTGATCATCGTAAGCGGTGTTGAAAACAGGATTACTGTTGATGATTGTTATGTGGATTACGCCGATCAGGTATTTATTCGGTTGACTTCCACCATGGCTGATGTATCTATTTCAAACTCAATTATCAGAAACCTTTTCAGACCTGAAAATACTGATAACGGACGTGTTATTGACACCCGTGGTAACGTAACGGACACTCTGTCGCTTGTTAACTCAACCTTTTACAATAACGCGGCAACAATTGTTTCTACCGGAGCCGGAATGGTTACTTACATCAACATGGATCACAATACATTCTTCCAGTTTGGTCTAAAGTATAATCTTAACCTTCGCCTTACATACAAAGCCGATATTACCAATAATATATTATATAATTTCGGGTACCGTGCCAATAATTATTCGCACCAGCCTCTTTTTTCAATAGATTCTATGTTTACTATCGGTGAATATAATGATGCAGGCAGGTATTTTAACTTGAGTAACAATAATTGGTACATTGATCCGGTAATTGGAGAGATTATTGATGATTATGGACCCCAGGACCTGGTAAGATATGCAGAATGGGATACAGAGAAAGAGTACCCGATTCCATGGAAATGGGTTCTTCGTACTGATCTTTTTGCCAATCAGTCAATACTTGATACGGCTACTGTAACATTACCACCAAATTTTATTCGGTTTATTGAGAATGGGCAGGTTGATACTTCAAATATTTTCAGGGAAAAGTTATATTTCACCAATGCGCCACCTCTGAATCTTGATTACTGGAAATTTTATGTAGAAAATAATTTTGAGGTAGGATCACTAAATCCTCCAAGTCCGTTTGCTGATGAAGATTCGCTGGTTCTGGGTGAAGTTACAACAGGTGCATATGATTTCAGCTATAATGATAATTCCAGATCCGCTACATCTGCCACAGGTGGCCTCCCATTAGGTGATCCAAGATGGGTTCCCTATACAACTGTATCAACAAAAGATATGGGTGTAAACTCAACCTCTTCAGGAAGAATATATCCTAATCCGTTTGCTGATAATGTTATATTTGAATTTAATGCCCAAAAGGCAGGTTCAGTCATATTTAAAGTGTACGACATGTTGGGAAAAGAAGTATTTTCTCTTACCGAAAATATTAATCCCGGAAATAACAATATACCAGTCAATTTTTGTAATAATCTGAAAGATGGAATCTACCTTTACTCTGTTCATTATGTATCAAATGGAACTTTTACCAGTATAGCAACAGGAAAAATGGTTAAAAGATAGGATCTGCCAAATTTTTTAACGGTAATTGAAATAAAGATAATTTCTGACCTTGGGGCTGTCTGATAAGGTTTCTAACCACGATTGGAATCGTTATGGTTAAATATATTTTTACTTATTAGATAGCCCCAATGGTTTTTATATAACCAAATCTGAAATAACGAATTTTATACAATTTCCAGGACAACATCAATACAGTATTATATATTTTTTCACGCTATTCTTGCTCCACTATGTTTATTTCTGAACCAATATTTGTATCCTAACAAAGTTCCGTGAAAGATTGTTTTATTAAAATTAATGAAATGAAAATTTACTATTTATTATTCATTATAATATTATATCCCTGCAGATTTGTCAATTGCCAGTTTAATGCCCCATTTCAAATAAATCTCGAAACTTCCTCCTGGGTGAAAGAAAATTTTGCTAAAAACAAAATACCGCCTTTTACATTTTTTTACGGAGGGAAAAATTCTGATTCTTTCATTACAAACTGGAAGTATGAAGTAGAAAGAAAAATTTCGGCAGATCAGAATATCAATGAATTTGTATACACTTATTCAGATGAAGAAACCGGTCTTGAAGTTAGGTGTTTTGTTACTTATTTTAATGATTTTCCTGCTGTGGAATGGGTGTTGAAATTTTCAAATCATTTAAATGTAAATACACCTCTTATCGAAAAAGTAAATGTAATAGATCATATTTTTTCATATAATAAAGCCAGTGCTTTTATTCTACATCATGCAAAAGGATGTACATCAGAACGCAGCGATTTCAGGCCATTTGATGAAAAACTGGAGATAGGGAAAAGCATCTACATGACTCCTGACGGAGGCCGATCATCCGGTGGTATCCTGGCTTTTCCTTTTTTTAATATAGAAAGTACTGCCAATAATGAAGGAGTGATGGTTGCAGTTGGATGGACAGGGAAGTGGTATGCCGATATTCAGCAGAAAGATGAAAAATCAGTAGTGCTAAGATCTGGAATGGAAAGAATGCAACTGTTCCTGTATCCCGGAGAGGAAATTCGTACGCCAAAAATCTGCTTACTTTTCTGGAAAGGTGAAGACAGGATGACCGGGCATAATCAGTTTCGCAAGTTTATCCTTGCTCATCACACACGGAAGATAGATGGTAAATTTGGCGAATTACCTTTGTCAGCAGCTCTCTCAAGAGGAGGGCCTAAGCCTTGTAGTGAATTTACATGCCTGACGGAAACTCACGCTATTGCAACGATTGAACGTTTTAAACAATTCAATATTTTACCTGAAGTATTCTGGATCGACGCAGGATGGTACCCATGTAATGGGAAATGGGGCAATGTAGGCAGTTGGGTTGTGAATAAAGAAAATTTCCCCAATGGACTGAAATCGGTTTCTGATGCGGCTCACAAGGTTGGATCTAAATTTCTTCTATGGTTTGAACCAGAACGTGTAACCGAGGGAAGTCAGATATATAATGCTCACCCTGAGTGGATTGTGGAAATCCCATCTTCTTCTAAAAAATTATTATATCTTGGTAATAAAGATGCACTTATTTGGTTAACTAACCATATTTCAGAGATGATTGTCAGTGAAGGGATTGATATATACCGGCAGGATTTCAACATGGATCCTTATCCGTTCTGGGAAAAATTGGACAAGTCACAAAGGATCGGGATTTCTGAGATCAGGCATATAGAAGGATTGTATGAATTTTGGGACAGTTTGCTTGTGAGATTCCCTAATCTAATCATAGACAATTGTGCCAGCGGTGGACGTAGAATTGATCTGGAAACCATTTCACGAAGTTCCCCATTGTGGAGAACTGATTATCACGGCTATGAATATCCAAATGGTTCCCAGGATAATACATATGGACTAAATTTCTACCTGCCTTTGCATGGTACCGGGAACTGGTTCAGAAGTACTTACTTTTTCCGGTCTAATATGAGCAGTTCTATGCTCATTAACTGGAACATCAACAGTGATGATCACTCACAAACCGAAATGCAAAAGTATATTGAGGATTTTAAACGTTTACGACCTTTTTATTATGGAGATTACTATCCCTTGACAGGATTGACCGGTATACTCAAAGATAATTCATGGCTTGCCTACCAGTTGAATCGGCCGGAGGAAGGAGATGGAATAATACTGACATTTCGCCGGGAAGGAGATCTCAATGATATATTAAGAATTAACCCTAAAGGATTGGATAAAAATGCAATGTATGAATTATTCTATGAAGATTATGGGTTAAAAATCCATCATACGGGAGAAAAAATTATGGAAGGGCTTGATATTCATATTCCTTTGAACCCCTCTTCTTTATTGATATCTTATAAGAAGATTGGAAGTGTGAGTGGTTACAAAAAGGGAAACGGCACACAACAGGTGATATTTTAAATAATTTAAAGGCACAGGCTTGGGCAAAAGCAACCGGATTGAATTTCTCAGGCTTCGTTAATCAGGAAAAAAAATATCAAAACCGTAGAATCTTAGCAGACCCCTGCAAATCAGCCTTGTTCTACATGAGAAATTAGCCAAACTCGAGTAAATTGGTTGGTTTCTCTTTGAAACCAACCAATTTTATTTACTCCCTGATTTGATTTTCAAGATAATAATAAAACGAAAAACACAAAGGTGATAATAAGAAAATGGCCTATAGGTGAAGGAAACAGAAAAACAAACTTCCGATGGGTGATTGCTACCCTGTTATTTTATTCCACTACCATTGTTTATTTCGATCGGGTTATATTGGGAATACTGGCGCCGTACCTTACTGAAGAAATTGGTTGGAGTGAACAGGAGTATGGTTACGTTGTGTTCGCTTTTCAACTAACTTATGCGATTGGACCGTTGTTTATAGGTTATGTAATCGACCGTCTTGGCACAAGGTGGGGATTTTCCCTTGCAGTAATTGTTTGGTCCTTTGCCAGTCTGTCTCATTCGGCAGCTCGCAGTTGGGTTGGATTTGCTATTGCGCGTCTGGGTCTGGGGATCGGGCAGTCTGCAAATTTCCCGGCAAGTATTAAAACCGTTGCAGAGTGGTTTCCGCAGAAGGAACGGGCTTATGTTACCGGTGTGTTTAACGGAGGATCTAACATTGGGCAGGTATTAGCACCATTATTTATTCCTGTTGTGCTTTACTTTTTCGGGTCGTGGCGATATGTTTTTGTGTTGTCGCTTTTTTTAAGTACTATTTGGATAGTTTTATGGCTTATTTTTTTTAAGTCGTCTCAGAAAAACAGATTTGTCAATGCCGCAGAACAGGAATACATTCGCAGCGACAGCAGCGAATTCGAAAAAGTGAAATTACCATGGAAAAAGCTTGTGAGATACCGTCAGACATGGGTAGTAGCGCTGGGCAAATTGTTTGCCGACCCGGTTTGGTATTTCTATCTTTTCTGGGGTGCTAAGTTTTTAAATGCCCGTTTTGGTGTGGAACTGAAAGGTTTGGCGCTACCACTGGTTATTATTTATATGGTAGCATGGGTAGGCGGAATAGGCGGTGGCGCCGTTTCGTCATTATTGCTGAAGAAAGGAAAATCCACTAACTTTGCACGGAAGAGCACAATGCTCGGAACGGCCATACTGGTGTTGCCTGTAATGCTGGTTCCTTTTGTCAATTCACTGCCTGTTTGTGTGGGACTGATTGCCCTCGCTGCCGCTGCCCATAATTCATGGTCAGCCAATATTTTTACCGTAGCTTCTGATCTGTTTCCTAAAAAAATTATTGGTTCGGTAATCGGATTTTCAACAACTGTTAGCTCTTTCGCTGCAATGGGAACCGCCTTGCTCATCGGATATGTTTTAAATGAATCGGGGGTCGAAGGATATGTATTCCCGTTTGTAATTGCTGCATTCGGTTATCTGGCAGGGATACTGGTTATCCATCTTCTTGCACCCGGAATGAAATCTGTATCAATTGATAAATAATAAGTTATGGATTCAAGAGAGCGGATTTTAAAAACATTAAAACATGAGGAGCCGGATCGGATTCCTTTCGATCTGGCAGGTACTATCTGGACAGGAATCAGCAACACAGCATATCAAAATTTGCGAAAATATCTGGAAATGGAGCCGGAAGAACCGGTTTGGTCGGATGTTATTCAACAAATAGTGATTCCTTCAGACGAAATTTTAAACCGGTTGAATGTGGATACACGAGGACTTTTCCCATTGACCAGCCACAATTGGGATGTCTGGTCAAAACTGAAAGACAGAAATAATTATTGGGAATATATCGATGAATGGGGATTTACCCACCATTTCCCTAAAAATGGTTACTGGTTTTCCCTGGTAGAACACCCAATGCAAGAAATGGATTTTGAAGATGAAGTAATTATAGATAATTATAGCTGGCCTGATGCTGACAATAAACAGCGTTTTAAAAACTTACGTGAAAAAGCTATTCAGTTTCGGAATCAGAATAAGATTGTGATGATAAAAGGATTATGTGCCGGGTTGTTTGAGATGCACCAGCGACTGCGCAGAATGGAAAACGCCATGCTCGCTCCATTCCTGTTCCCGGTGAATTCCGATAAACTGGTTGGGAAACTGGCTGATTTGAAAATCGAATTCTGGGATGCTTGCCTCGATGAAACAGCTGATGTAGTGGATATTGCGGGTGAAGGTGACGACTATGGTACCCAGCAATCTCAACTTATCAGCCCTGATCAGTTCAGGAAATATTACAAGTACCACTTTTCCAGGGTGTTGTTTTTCATAAAGAAAAAGTCTCCGCATCTAAAGATCATATTTCATTCCTGCGGAAATGTACGACCGATTATACCGGACCTTATTGAAATGGGCGTAGACATCCTGAATCCCGTTCATATTAATGCCGAAGGAATGGAACCGTTACAACTGAAAAAGGATTTTGGGGATTCTATTGTTTTCTGGGGCGGGGGAGTGGATACCCAAAAAGTGTTACCTTCCGGGACAGTTCAGGAAGTTAAAGAGAATATTCTTCAGAATATTAATGCGCTGGCACCCGGCGGAGGTTTCGTTTTTAACACGGTACATAATATTCAGGCTGAAGTTCCGCCTGAAAATATTATGGTTATGTGGAGAACACTTATGGAATTTGGAAAATATTAATAAACAGGCAGATATTTTTACATTGAAATATATATAGAAACATTAAAATCAAACCAACGATGGAAAGAAGAGAATTTATTCAAAAATCAGCAAAAAGTACCATAACAATGGAAACGCCACCGCTTATTTTTTCAAATTCCAACTGGAAGGGTGCCAACGATAGGGTGAATGTGGCGGTTATCGGTATAAGGGGAATGGGTCAGTCGCATATCCAGGCATATCAGCAACTGGAAAATGTGGAAGTGACTGCTTTATGTGATGTGGACGAAAACCTTTTTGCTGAACATGTTAAAAAGCATTTTACTGACAAAGGTTTACGTGAGCCCGGCGAATCAGGTAAAGGGGAGGGAAACCATTATCAAAACTTTATTGATGCAATTAGGGCAAACGATCCTGGGCTATTAACAGCCCCTATTGAGGAAGGCTTCTATTCCTGTGTGTTGATCCACCTTGCCAACATTTCGTACCGGTTGGGACGAACACTCGATATAAATCCGGAAACTTTAGTTGTAATGAATGATGAAGAGGCAAACCGGATGTTTAAAAAGAAATACCGTGAACCTTATTCACTGCCTGTTAATATCTGAATTACAAAAACACGAATTAATAAAGAAAAAAATCGCTGCAACCCGGAATCTAAAAGTTAATATAAAATTGATATAGATTACAATAATAAATTTAGTTGGATTGCAAATTTATATTAATAATTAACAATATCATTTTGTTAACAATCAAACTAACACAGCATCATTGCTAACAACTATTAAGGATAATGCAAAAATGAAGATTTATAAGTTTTAAATAAATATGATAATGAGATTTGGAAATATGCTTAAAATTAGTCCACTCCAAAAACCAAAATATTCGGTTCAAATTTTTTTTACCCCTCTGCCGCTTAAAGGAGGAGAGCTTATTAATGAGCAATTTGCAAAGTCCCCTTTAGGGGATTTAGGGGTGAATTTACTTTTCGGAGTAGACTTAAAAATCAAATTATTTTTCTGTATTTTATCTCTCCTGATCACAAGTTGTACTAAACCTTCAAATACTTATGATATTGTAGTGTATGGAGGAACTTCAGCAGGAATATCTGCAGCAATACAAGCGGCCAGAATGAATAAAAGTGTTGTCATTATTGAACCAGGCACCAAACAACAACTTGGAGGTCTTACAACAGGTGGTTTAGGAAGAACTGATTTCGGTAACAAAAAGGTTATAGGTGGTATTTCCCTTGAATTTTACCAGGCATTATACCAATATTATCTGAATGACAGTAACTGGATATGGCAAAACCGTAATGATTACTTTGAAAATCAAACATATCATAAAGGCGCTACAAATCCTTCTGAAAAAAGTATGTGGTTTTTTGAACCCTCTGCTGCACGTAAAGTTTTTCAATACTGGATTGATAAATACAACATCCCTGTAGTCTTTGGTGAAAGAATTATCCGCCTTGGAGAAGGTCACACAACATCACAGGCCGGTGGATGGCACGCAGCTTTACCTGGTAATATTTCAGAGGGTGTAATAATGAAAAACAAGAAGATTGTCGAGATTATTATGGAATCAGGAACGCGCTTTCGTGGTAAATATTTCATAGATGCAACTTATGAAGGGGATTTAATGGCATGTTCAGGTGTTTCCTTTACAATTGGCAGGGAGGGAGAAGATGTTTATAATGAAACACTTAATGGAGTGAGGGCTGAAAAATCCATACCTGCGAAAGATATTCCGGGCTGGCAACACCATCAATTTGAGCAGGGAGTGGATCCTTATGTTATCACGGGGCATCCCGAATCAGGCCTTCTACCAATGATTGACCCGACAGGTCCTGGCAAGGAAGGGTCCTCAGATAACCGTATCCAGGCATATTGCTTTCGTATGTGCCTTACAGATAATCCTGAAAACCAGATATCTTTTATAAAACCCGAAGGATATAATGAAACTGATTATGAACTGTTACTGCGAAATTATGAAGCCGGGTTTTCACGTTTCCCATGGATAAATTCACCCATGCCAAACCGTAAAACTGATACCAACAATCAAAGCGCATTTTCTTCCGACTTTATTGGAGCAAATTACGGGTATCCGGAAGGTTCATACCAGGAACGTGAAGAAATAATTAAAGCACATCGCAGGTATCAACAAGGATTGATGTGGACACTGGCGAATCATCCCCGCGTACCTGCTATTATTCGCGATAGTATTGCTAAATGGGGAATGACGAGGGATGAGTTTATTGAAGGCTACGGTTGGCAGGATCAGCTTTATATCAGGGAAGCCCGGCGTATGATTTCTGACGTGGTAATAACACAACACCACTGCCAGGGAAGAGAGGTCTCTGAGAGAAGTATAGGATTAGGAGCTTATAATATGGATTCCCATCATACACAGCGCTACGTGGATGAGGGTGGTTTTGTGAAAAATGAAGGGGATATTCAGGTCCCTGTCTCAAAGCCCTATCCAATTGATTATGGATCAATTGTCCCTAAAGAAGATGAATGTATTAATTTGTTTGTCCCGGTATGCTTATCTTCTTCACATATTGCCTTTGGCTCAATAAGAATGGAACCTGTTTTTATGATCTTGGGGCAGTCAGCAGCAGTGGCTGCATCTATAGCTATAGATAAAAAATGTGCTGTGCAGAAAGTACCCTATGAAGAAATAAAAGCTTTACTTCTTAATGTGGGGCAAATACTTTACTTTAAAATGGTGTTACATAATTAATATAGAGTTAATTCAGGAAAGTCATTTTCCCCTGTCTGCCGACAGAGGGGCTTTCTACAGGTCGCTGATTTATAAGCGCTCCCTCTTTCAGGAGGATGGGGGGACTAAAAAAACAGTTTCCAACATTTTGGAGTGGACTCAATATTTAGAATTGACATAAAATAAAATTATATCGAACTCACATTAATTTATTATCATACTAATGCAAAGAAGGAACTTTATTAAAACATCAGCCGCAGGTTCAACGTTTTTAGCCGTAAATAACCTGTTTTTATTTCGACAATGCAAAGGACCTGAAATATTACCACAAAATAAAATAGATCCGATAGTTACAATATTATTCTTACCCAATCATGAGGATGAAATGCTTACTCAGATGATCGGGATGAAAACCAGGTTTGGACTTCGCAGATTTGGATTATTATTTCCTCATAAAAGCATTCGTTATACACGGTTTCCGGAACCGGAAGCCTACAGGAAATTTGGAGAACTATTACTACGTGTTAAAAATAAACTTACGCCGTATGATATCGAAACCGACTGGTGGTGCCATGTCACATTAAAATCGGGCAAAGATGGTCCCTGGCAGAATATCACAGGAATAGATGGTAGCATTTCTGCTATATCTTCCTGCCCGTTAGATAATGATTTCAGAGAAACATTCAGTGATAATTTTACAACTGTTGTAAAGATTGCCCGTCCATCAATGATTATAGTGGAGGATGATTTTCAATTAAGTAATCATGGAGCTGTACGTTTTGGATGTTTCTGCCCGTTGCACCTGGCAGAATATGCCAAAAGGCAGGGACATTATTATTCCAGGGAAGTGCTAATGCAAATATTCAGCAGGACAACACCTGAAAGTGTAAACTTGCGCCGTGCCTGGGCAGAACTGAGCCGTGATTCTCTTGTAGGTCTAGCTTCTTTTATCAGGGAAAAGGTGGATAGAATTGCACCTGAAACAAGAATTATGTTATGCCAACCCGGACCTGCTGATTTTGACGGTGATTTTACAGAGGCTGTCACGAAAGCATTTGCAGGGAAAACACGTCCTGCTGTGAGGCTTTATGGTTGTGATTATGCTTCCGATTCAGCAATCAAACTGCCCGTAACAATCTTTCATGCTTTATATAGTTCTCAACATCTGCCGGCTCATTTCGAACTTTTCCACGAGTCAGATGCATTCCCTCATATACGTTTCTTTATGTCGGCAAATAAATTGAAAAGTTTAATGACAGCTGCGTTTGCATATGGAATTGATGACTCTCTGCTATGGCCTCTACAGATGCTTGATAATCCCATGGAGGATGAAGACTACGTATCCATGTTTCATTCAGAAATAAAGCGTTTTGACGCTCTTAAAACTGCAGTAAAAGAATGCCGGGTAGAGGGATGTGAAATCCTTTATTATCCAGTTGAACGTTCGTTTCCCGGGGGAAACACCGGGTATTATGCCTGGGCTGAGGTAACCGGACGCCTTGGTATACCTCATACTTCGGCAGGTGGCAAAGTAAAACTGGTATCCGGAAATACAATTGAGGTTATGACTGATGAATGTATAACTGAGTTATTAAAAGGCAGTGTGTTCCTTGATGGAGAAGCCGCCCATTCATTATATATCAGGGGATTTGGTGAAATGATCGGATCGGAAGTATTTCCTGGCGAAACTCCGGATTTTTGTTTTGAAGGAATACGAAATTCAGCAGATTTTAAAAATATCAAAGGAACTTTAATTAAGAATTCACTATTTATAGGCCGGGTGGGATCAGAAGGCGGCTCATTCTTCCGTTTAAAACCTTTGAAGGGAGCTGAGATACTGACAGATTTCCTTAGCTTTGAGGAAGAACCGGTCATTCCGGGTATGATCCGCTTTGAGAATAAACTCGGAGGACGTGTGGCAATAACTGCCTTTGATTTTAAAAGCAATAACAGTTCATCTGCAATATTAAACTACAGGAAAAAAGAAATTATACGCCAGACAATTGAATGGTTAGGCCAGGAACCACTCCCTGTCTTTGTAAAAGATTCTCCAAATGTATTTTGTATTTTCAATCGTTCTGATTCAAACTCAGAGGCTGTTATTGTAATTATTAATTTATCTTCTGACCCTCTTGATTCACTTACTATTGATGTGGCTCCGGAATGGATCAACTCAAAATTCATGTTTCTGAACAGGGAGGGTAAATGGACTAATGTAAAAGTCGAGATACAGGATCGGACAATAAAATTGTGTACCATTTTTTCATTAATGGATCCGCTTATTTTTAAGTTTATTAAATGACTTCGTTTATGCCAAGTAAAATAAGCCGCAGATCATTTATGACTTCAGCATTCTTCGGTATGAGTGCAATTACATTAAGTAAAGAACTCTCCCCTTTAATTCCTGTTTCACAAATGGATGTATTAAAGAGTGGTGGAAAGAAACTACTTGCTACCACTGATTATTGGGACAATATCATCTGGAGTAAATTTCTTTTTGAACGTATTCATATCGACAATCTACATAAGTATTTGGTTTCTATAGGGGTTACGAGGCATCAATGGATGTATAATCCATCCTACACGTTTTATGATCCGGATTTCGTTGGATATGATCTTATTGCAGAAGTTATTAAATCAGCTCATGAACATGGACTTGAAATATTTGCTGTAATTAAACCATTCGAAGGCGGTGGTTCCGGAGGTTCATATCCACATTCACTTCCTTTTCCTGAGAATAAATGTGCCGTAAAGGATATGAGGGGAATTTTTCCTGTAGCCCGTCCTTTTGTCACAGCAAATCCTCATTTTTGTTTAAAACGACGACCCGGAACTTATGAAGTGAAAGGCAGAATATCAGCCATCAGATTAGTGAAAGGGGATAACAATCCTACACGTATTAAACTTAAGCATCTTACTATCCTGACAAGTAAACAAAACAACAGGTTTTCAAAATATGAAGGGCCTGTATCTTTTCGCGAATCGACTGAATGGCGTCCTACATATCCAAAAAGCCAGGAATGTCGTATCATTTATCTGGAAGACTTGCAAATACCTGAAGATCATAAGTATATACTTATTCGTTGCTCTTTGACTGACAATAATGGCGATTTTACAAATGAACGTGGAAATATTATTGAAATAATTTCAGATGATAACAATAAAATACCTTTCATTATTAGTACTGGCCGGGTAAAATATGAGCATCACCGTAGTGCATTTGATAATAATATGTATGAAGATAGTTTTCATTATTTCAATATTCCTGAAGTTAAAACCGAATTTAAAGATCCTGTCAGGGCGCAGAAACATTACAGGGATTTTTATAGTTTTAATGAGAATAAAAAAATTACTGCTCCTTATACACTGGACAGGGAAGGATATATAGCTATTGCTTTGGGAAAACCCGAATATATGTCAGGCAATCTCCATCCCATTTATCCTGAGGTACGTGCACATTGGTCAGACATAATCAGGTTCTGCCTTGACAGGGGTGTTGACGGTATCAATATCAGAACATCAAATCATACACAGTCACCTGAAGAGTGGGAGTACGGATTTAATGAACCGGTAATAAAAGCAGCAGGAGGTCAAACCGATTATCCGACCATCAGGCATATAAATGGGAATGCATATACTCAATTTTTGCGCGAAGCACGTGAGCTTGTAAAAAGTTATGGAAAATATCTTACTATTCACTTATATTCACAGATGATCATGCCGGACGACAGGAGTAATCATTTGAATTATATACCACCGAATTTTGAATGGCAATGGGAAACATGGGTGAAGGAAATTGCCGATGAGCTGGAATTCAGGGGGGCATGGACACTCCGCCCCTGGAACCTGCGGCAGTCATTGGAAGCTTTTAGCACTGTCACAAAAGCGGCTGGTAAACCTTTTTATTTCCAGGGTAATATGAAGGAACTGGGTTTCCAAAATCCAAACAAATATCTAGTTACCCGCAATGAACTTGAGATGGTTAAAAACAATCCGGAATGGAACGGTTTTGTTCTTTATGAAACTGCCAACTTCACACGGATGTATAAGGATGGAAGGTTGGAGGGAAGCCCTGAATTGGAGGAATTACTAAATGAATATTTTTAAAAATCGAATTGAAATTAACCTTATCTTCGCATATTAAAAAATGATTCTAAACAAAAGACTCTAAAAATGGTTAAGAAAAATAAAAAGATGAACCGGATTGTTTTTAATGCCCTCCTTGTAAGCGGCATATTTTTAATGCAGGGCTGTGGATTGCAGAAGAATAATGAATTCGTCATAGTTAATCCGTATGAAACATATAAACCCTATCCCTACAAAGCCTCCCTTCATAATCATACCGGCTATCACCCGGAATACACCCACGCAACCGAACCGGGTGTTAAACGTATGAAGGATCATCGTGATTATGAAACCACTCCTCCCTATGGCATCGTTGCGATCTCCGATCATGGCCGGATAACTACTCCTGATAATACTACCCCTCCTGTTATTAACGGTAATAGTAAATATCCATGGGGGGTGGATGATATCCTGTGGATCCCGGGGAATGAAAGCAATATAGGAAATGGTCTGAAAGGTGGTGTTAATGGACATTTTCTGCTGACAAATGTTTCACTGGAGCAGACAGACAAGTTGCACTGGTCCGTCAACGAAAATCCGGCTGCCGGAAGCGGATGGATTTATTCATCTGTTGAGATGCCTGCATCTGTTGAGTTAAGTTTTACCGGAACCGGGGTTAAATGGATCGCATGTAAGGATATGTACGGAGGGATAGCGAAAGTATATCTGAATGACTCCCTGGCAGGGGAGGCGAACCTGTATTCGCCATCCGAAATATGTAACCAGGTGGTTTTTTCTATAAAGGGTTTGGTAAATCAGGCATATACACTGAAAATTGTATACGACAGAAAAGGAAACAGTGATGCACGGTATATGGCAAAAATCAATGTAGACATGATAGCGGTTCAACAGCCTGATGGCAGTGAAACCGGATATGGGGCTGATCACCCTGAACTATTCTACAAACCTTATCAATATAAGCATACCATGCATCCCCGGGGAGAAGGGCGAGGCATTGAAGAAGGACTTAAAATGCTTTCGGAGGACGGGGTATTCATGACACTTCCCCATCCTAATTCCCGCCTTGAAACATCAGGTGAGCATGCAGGCACCCAGCTCTGGAATTCATCAGGATACACTTTCAGCGAACTGGACAGTATCTTTGGTAACAAAGAACAGGGAATTCCACCCCTTCAATATTTACCTCATGCTCTTGAAATCGGCAACAGGGGTTACGACTTTTCCGAACGTACGGCCTACACAAACGCGGAAGAAAAATGGGACTACCTGCTGAAACAGGGTTTTCGTGTTTTGGGGATCGCATCTGACGATACACACGGAAAAGTTCCGTTTGAAGGCTGGATCGTAGTCAATACGAATGCCAAAACCAGGTCTGATCTGACCATTGAGGATGTTATGGAAAGTTTGTTCAGTGGTAACTTCTATGCTTCGCAGGGACCAAACATGGGAATCAGCTTAAAAAGAAAGAATTTCACCATTACTACCGAACAGCCCTCTCTTATTGAGTTCATCGCCAACGGAGAAGTTGTTCACAGGGAAGAAAATGTAACCTCAGCAAGCTATAAAATACAGGGAGATGAAGTATATGTGCGCGGACGGGTTACCCGTGAGGATGAAAAATGGAGGGAAGTTGGGGGAGGAATAGGCAGAAAACGGTCGGCTTGGACAAATCCCATATATATCATAAGATGATAGCGTATCAAACACCCCTATTAGTCCTCCTGGTGGCAGTGTATTTTATCATTTCCTGATTACTTTATTTTATTGAGATGTAATGTTTTTGTATCTTGGTACATTATTAGTTGCTGACGGGTCTCTATAAGATGCCATAGTATTAAACCTCATTATATTTCATTATTAATTTTAAAATGAAACATTCAATTGACCGTAGAGATTTCATTACAACCTTCTTACTTGCCACTGGCGGAATAACTTCAGGTTTTAAGGGAGTCAGAGAATTTTCTTTTGCTCACTACCCTTTTATATCCGGACAAACCGGATCGCGGGCAAATGATCATTTAAAAATACTTTTCTTCGATAACCGTGAGGTGGAGATCCTTAGAAATTTCACACGGGAATTAAGAAGACCTGAGAAAGATAAAAGGAATCCGCTCTTTATAGCTGATGCACCTTGGGAAAATAATAATATGCAACTATATGGGAGCGTGATCAAAGTGCCCGGGAAACCTTTCCAGATGTGGTACAGCGTTATTCATAAACCCTGGAATATGTACCTCGCTTACGCTGAGAGTAAGGATGGAATTGTCTGGGAACGACCGCTTTTTGATATTTATAAATTCGGGGGAAATAAGACAAACATCATTTTTACTGAGAATCCTCATGGCCCGGCAATACTTTACGATGCGGATGATCCACGGGAAGACTGGCGATATAAAATGGTTGCAGGAGCCGGTTCAACAACAACAGATCATATTTGTGGGTACCATAGTGCAGATGGAATTCATTGGCTTCCCGCAAAAGATACTCCCATCCTTGCAACAAAACCGGATTGTCCTATGGGTTTCTTACGTATGCCAAACGGAAAATACGTGATATACCATAGATTTACAGGTTTCGGTCGCCGTGTCTTTCGAAGCGAATCGGCCGATTTTTGCAACTGGCCGGGCGAACCACGAATGGTTTTTGAACCTGATAGTAACGACCCCCCCCAGATCCAATTCTACGGTATGGGTTCGATCCCTTATGGCCCTTATGAGATAGGTACACTCTGGATATATAATACTGACCCGGAGGACAGGGGCAGGAAGAAAATGCATGGCTACCAGGAAGCTGAATTATCTTATGCCCGTTCCGGTTATGCATGGCACCGCGCTGCTCAGGGGAATGCTTTTATTCCTCATGGAGGGAAAGGAGAATGGGACAGAGGCAACCTTCAATGCGCTTCATCCCCGGTATTTCTCGATAATGAAATCCGATACTACTATATGGGAACGAACATGTTACACAGTAAGCATTGGGAACTTGAGCCACAAACAGCAGGTCTCGGCCTTGCTACTATCAAACCTGATCGTTTTGTTGCACTGAGGGCAGCAGATAAACCAGCAGAGCTAATGACCTATGGACTGGAGCTTCCTTCAAACAATGTCTTTGTGAATGCTGCTACAGAGAAAAACGGGTGGATACGCCTTGAGATTCTGGATGAAGATGGAACACCAGTTAAGGGTTTTAGTGAAGCTGATTGTAAACCTGTTTCCGGCGATTCTATCAAACATGCAGTGCATTGGAGAGGTGCTGATGCCGGTATAAAAATTACTGAAAAGCAGATAAGGATCCGCCTGTTGGCTCAAAATGCCGATGTGTTTTCCATATACAGTTGTGAATCGGATAATCCGCCGCCGTATTACAGGTTCAGGGATAGCCAGCGGTGGTAGGAATACGAAGAGAATTATATCACACCGGTAGTATATACAGGACAAATATCCTGGCAGCTTCATTTGAATAATTTCGTGGCACATGCGGAATGGTCCCGTTAAAAAATAACGAATCGCCTTCCCTTAGCTTATACGATTCCTCACCTAATGTGTATTCCACTTCTCCCTTCATTATCAGCAAATATGTATACCCGTCGGTAGTTACAGGATCTCTTTGTGCATACGGACTAAGCTCCAGAATATTGAACTGTAAATTTACATTGTTGATAATATCTGAATGTATTAAATAGTACGCAAAACCAATGGCGTCTTCTTTCTCTATCCTGCTATACTCCTCCTTTCTTCTGAATACTAACTGGGTGGAAGCATGACTCTCAACTTCCTTAAAAAATTCCGAGTATTCCACTTCCAGAACCTTTATGATCTGCAGTAATACCGGTAATGAAGGGATTGTCCTGTTGTTTTCAATCTGAGAAAGCAACCCTTTGCTGATCTTGGCCTTCATCGCCAGTTCAACCAGCTTGACTTTTTTCTGTACCCTGATCTCTTTTATCTTTCTTCCGATTAGTAACAGTGTATTGCTATTCATGAAATAGTTTATAAATATTAAACTTTTCAAAAGTAAAATATTTTTTATTTTTTATCAAATATTTTAAAATAAAATTTATATTTGTCTTGTTTTTAAATGAATTTTAATGTTCTTTTTATTTTACTGATAATATTATTGCGTGAATATGACGTTAGAATATAGTTTATTATTCATAAACTTTCAATCCTGTGTTATAAACAATACTGAAATAAAACTAAAATATGACCCTGCAACAACCCGGTTATGAAAAAGCGAAATGGCGCATGCTCATAGCAACCATGTTTTGTTATTTATTTTATTATACCGGAAGGCAGACTTTCGGTTTTGCCATCCCCTTCATTGAAGAGGAACTTGGAATGAGTAAAACGACCCTGGGATATATGGGAACTGCTTTACTCTGGTCGTATGCCATAGGTCAGGCTATTAACGGGAACCTGGGTGATAAGTTTGGGGGCAGGGTTATGATGAGCCTGGGTGCCGTGTTATCCTGTGTCTTTAACTGGATTGTGAGTTTCGGCACTAATTTTATGAGTCTGTTTATTCCCTGGATAGGGAACGGGTATGTGCAATCCATGGGAATGGCTCCGGGCAGTAAAGTGCTTTCCAACTGGTGGGGGCACAAGGAACGGGGGATTGCTTTTGGCTTCTTTCTGCTGGCTGCCGGAATGTCTTCCATTCTGGCATTTGTCACGCCTCTTATTGTTCTTAAAGAACTCAACCTTGACTGGCGATGGATTTTCCGGTTGCCTGTTCTTTTATTGCTGGTAGGGGGTATTGCATATTACCTGATTGCAAGGGACAAGCCTGAAGACCTGGGATTTACCCCTACGGATGATCCTGAAGATAAAATGCAGGATAGAGATAAAACCGCAGGGACATTGGAAGAGGGTGCTGAAGAAACTTCGTTGCAGCGCTATCTGCATGTTATTAAAAACTGGAGGTTCATCGCCGCAAGTCTTTCTATCGGCTTCCAGAGTTCCGCCCGGTATGGGCTTCTAATATGGGTCCCTGTGCATTTTTTAGGCAGGGACTGGCAGCAATCCAATGCCGCATGGATAAGCATTGCCCTCCCTGTGGGCATGGCACTGGGTGCTGTTACCGGTGGATGGGTGTCAGATAAGGTCTTTAATTCAGTCCGCTGGAAGCTGATCAGCTCATTTATGACCATCGCTGCTGTTGTTACGCTGATCATGTATTTTCTGCCCAGGGATCACTGGGTCGGGATTGCCGTTCTCTTTTTAAGCGGATTTTTTGTGTACGGTTCCCAATCGGCTTATTGGGCACTGTGTCCTGACCTGCTTGGCAGAAAAAGAACAGGTACGGGCGTAGGGATCATGGACTTCTTCGCGTACCTTTTTGCAGGCCTTGTATGTCCTTTCATCGGGAAGATGATCGAAACCCACTCAATACTGGACGTAACGAACGGGATGATGGTAAGTAATACAGCAGTCATATTTCCCATCGTTGCAGTAGCCTGCATAATAAGTGCAGTTCTTATGATGGCTATCAAAAGATGATGATGTATAAAAATGTTAAAACGATTTAAGCGTCATAAAAATTTGGGAATTTATATTTTACCACAATATATTACAAGGTTCTTAGTATTTATCGTTTCGTTTTGTTTCAATACAATTAGATAATGAGCGTATTGTTATTTTGACGCGTTATTGTTCTTTGAGTGGATAATAAACACATTGCGCCTTTGCGCCTTTGCGTTTATTTTTGTTTAACGAACTGTTGTAACAATGAAAAGAATATTTACACTTCACTTTGTATTCCTTAGTATATACCTTAGTGATCCTTTGTGGTTAACTTGTTAATTTAATATTTGAAAGGAGTAATTTAATGAAAAGAGATCCATTATTTCGACGAAAGACATCCATTTCGTATAAAACAGAAGAAAAAACTGTAATGCGTGGTTATGATCTGAGTGAGCTGGCAGAGAAAGAATATTCTTTCTGTGATGCCTTGTTCATTCTGTATCAGAACCGCATTCCCACAGAAAATGAGGAAAAGATGCTGAACTATGAAATGGGGGTGTTCATTGAACATTCCATGTCTCCCTCCGCGGTAGGAGCCATTGGCGTGGCTATGGGAAGACCGAATCTTCCGGCTTCAGTGGCTGCATCTATTATGACATTTGGCGGAGTTCATGGTCCAGGCGCTGCACACGGGTATATGTTGAACAAGTATATTGAACGGGCACAGAGGGAAGGAAAGACTCTTAAGGAGATGGCAAAGATACTGGTGGATGAATACCTTGATAATGGCACACCGGTAATGGGAATGGGTCAGCCTCAGCACATTGACAGTGATCCGAGGGCCGAACCTATTCACCTGAAACAGGAAGAGTTGAAAGTAGATGGAGTATATCTCGAATTTCAGCGGGCCCTTGAGGAATATTTCCACGAACGAAGAAGAAAAGAAGGCAAGTCATACGTAGGAGTTAATGTAGTGGGTTCAGGAAATACTGCCCTGTGCGACATAGGATTTGCTCCAAATGCCGCCTGGTGTATAGGGAGTGTATGCCGGGGCTTCAGTTGTTCTGCCCACGCTTTGTTTAATATGAAGAAAGGGCGTGCCTGGGGTGCATCACGACAGGAACCCATGGTGCAGATCATTGACCTGAGCATGATCAAATATATCGGTCCTCCCGACAGGAAAGTGCCGAAACAGGAAGAAAGACAAGAATATGCAAGAAAACAAAAAGAAACAGGAGAATATAAACAATGGGTGATTTAAAAAACAAAACAGGAATAGGCAATCTGGATAGTCCAAAATTGCCTTACGATTACAGTCAGAGGGAATATGGAACTGTTCCTCTTGATACGACAAAAAGAGCCCCTTTCCAGTGGGTGTCGGAAGTAGCTTATAAAAATGTTCACCGCATCGTGGCCAGGGGGTATGATACCACTGAGCTCATGGAAGAAGGATATGGTGTAGTGGATGTATTGTTTGTGGATTTCCAGTCAAGGATTCCCCTGATTGAAGAAGCGAAGATGCTGAATTATGTGATGATCCTTGCCCTGGAGGATGGATTGTCCATGCCTGCAGTAATGGCCAGAATAACTGCACAGTCAAAAACATTCTTAACCCAGGCTTGTGGTGCATCTGTCCTCGCTTTCGGACATGCTTATGGTGCATATTCTGCATTCGGGAACAGACTGGAAGAATATCTCAAGCGTGGAAAAGAACAGGGTAAGTCATTGGAGCAGATCGCTGTGCAACTTGTGCAGGAAAATATTGCAGATGAAGCATTGGGTGTGTCCGGACTTATGTTAAAAGATCCTGCTGCACAAAGAATGCTTGCCCGTGCAGAGAAACTCGGTGTGGCAGGGGAATATATCGCTTTTACAAAAGAAATTGTTAAAGCCGCACAACAGTTGAGTAAGGAGCCTGTTGATCTCGACATGCTGGGAGCTACAGGAGCTACTATGATGGACCTTGGGTTTACTCCCGAGGCTACCTGGGCAATTATGGCCTGTACACGCGCACTGGGTGTTGGAGCACATTATATCGAAGAGATAGAAAGGGAAGGTTATACCAGAACCGGACAAAACCTGACCCCGAAAGAAGATTATGACGGTCCGGATGACAGGCCTGTTCCCTCCCTGAAAGAACGCGCAAAGAATGCAAAATCAGCGCAGACAAAAACCCCCGATGAATGGAAAAAAGCCTTTGATGAAAAGAAAAAAATATTCGGAAGCGGATTTTCCATCGTAGAAGAAATCGAAGACCCCAGCAAAAAGACGGGGATCAAGAAGGTGGGAAGGTAGTAGAGACGCACGGCTGTGCGTCGGGATGAGGATGAGTATTTGAGTATTTGAGTAATTGAGTAATTGAGTAATTGAGTATTTGAGTAATTGAGTAATTGAGTAATTGAGTAATATTTAAAATCATGACAGACAACATTAAAGAAATGTACATTAAAGCCAGGAAAGCTTTCAAGGAAATTGAATTCTGGCCCCAGGAAAAAGTAGATGAAATGGTCGCAGCGGTCGGCTGGGAATGGCAGAAGCCTGAAACAGCTGTAGCCCTTGCCAGACTTGCAGTAGATGAATCCGGCATTGGCGTTTATGAAGATAAAGTGGCCAAGATACAAAGTAAAACACGCGGTACGATGCGTGATTTAATAGGACAGAAAACCTGCGGATTAATAAGGGAGGATAAGGAAAAAGGGTTACGCATATTTGCGAAACCCATAGGTGTAATCGCCAATGTCGTTCCCTGTACCAATCCGGAGTCAACGGTTTGTTGTATTGGACTGAGCATTTTGAAAACAAGAAACGCCATGATCGTTTCACCGCATCCCAGAACCATGGGCAGTTCATATCTAACAGTGGAACATGGCCGGAAGGCGCTGGCAAAAATTGGTGCTCCTGTGGACCTTTTGCAATGCCTGAAGGTAACCGACAGGGAAAAGACCAGAGAACTTATGGCTGGTTGTGATTTTGCCATGGCCACCGGGGGAGCTGCATTGGTTAAAATAGTATATGAGGCCGGCAAGCCTTGTCATACTGTAGGTGCAGGAAATGTTATTTCCATTGTTGATGAAACAGCTGATCTGAAGACTGCTGCAGCTAAGATAGTAAAATCAAAAACCGCAAACAACTCAGCGTCCTGTTCATCAGAAAATGCTGTGGCCATTGAAGCAGGTGTGTATGATAAGATGCTGGAAGCGCTGAAGAATGAGGGTGGATATATGTGTAACAGTGAAGAAAGGGCAAAGCTGCGGAAGTATATGTGGCCTGACGGGAAAACACTGAACAGGGATATAGTGGCCAAACCGGTAGCATATATCGCAGAACACGCAGGTATTAATATCCCTGAAAAAACCAGGTTTCTTATGGTATCAGGAGAAAAACCAGGCCCTGAAGATCCTTTCTCAGGTGAAAAAATTTCTTTAGTTTTAACGGTATGGAAATGGACGGATTTTTCTGAAATGGTTGAACGCATGAAAGAAATGCAGAAATTCTCGGGTGAGGGGCATTCATCTTCCATTCATACCGGCAGAGATGACCGTAAGGTAGAACTGGCCATTAAAGCCAATGTAGGCAGGGTAAACTGCAACATGCCCCACGCAGCGGCAAACAGCGGAAGCTGGTTTAACGGACAGCCCACTACCGACTCCCTGGGATGCGGTACATGGGCAGGCAATATTACCAGCGATAATATTAACTGGAGGCATTTTTTAAATTATACCTGGCTCTCAGATCCAATACCGGAACATATCCCGACAGATGAAGAACTCTTTGGTGATTATCTTAAAAAATGGGGTAGGGATTGAAATAAGAAATAATGATAAAAGCAATTATTTTTGATTTTACTCAAACCCTCGCAGATTCAGCTGATGGTTTCCGGCTGGCAGAAAAAAATGTTGAGAAGAAAATTTTCAATGACATGAACCTGGATTCCTGGCAGGATTTTATAGATACATATCGCCTGATCAGAACGAAAAATAAAGAGAATTCAAACTTTTCAAGGAGGCTGATATGGAAGGAACTGTATTCTGCTTTTCAGCGTAAGTGCGATGAACAACTTCACGGAAACTGGGAACTTGAGTACTGGGAAACAGTTAAAAGCCTTACTAAACCTTTTCCGGAAACAGAAGAAGTGTTAGAGAAACTCCTGAACAAATACAAACTTGCTCTCATTACGAATACTCAGGGACGGCCAAGTTCTGAAACTCACACACTTACTCTGTTTCCTCAACTTGAACACTTCTTTGATCCAATGATCATTGCAGGTGAAGCCGGTATTCCCCCGAAACCGGATACTGTTCCCTTTTTATTATGTCTGGAAAAGCTTGAACTTGATAAAAACCAGGTTATATATGTAGGGGATGACTGGAATATAGATATTTTAGGGGCAGTGAATGCCGGTATTAAACCGGTCTGGCTAAAACATCATCTGGTACAAAGGAATTGGCCGGAAATGACAATAAAAGTTCCTGTGATCACTGACCTTAATCAGTTAATGAATCTGGAGGGAGTTTGATATGCATTAAACCACTTAATTAACGTGAGTTCGGGATGAATTTCAACTAGATAGTTTTATTGAGAGCAGTTCTATCTTTTATTGTATGCTATCATGATTTTAACTGTTATCAGTTATGCAACTCATTACCCGGGCTGAAAGCCCGGATAATAAGTTGTTATATTCGAATCATTTAAAAACTAATAAAAAAAACGTGTTATATCGAACTCATTTAAATTAAATACATTTTCATATGCAATTAAAATCGAAAGCAGCATTATTCAGTAAAGTTGGTCATCCACTGGAAATAATTGAACATGAATTTTCAGATAAAATGGAACCGGGGGCCATTCTCTGTAAGGTGATAATGAGCACTATTTGCGGATCCGACCTGCATACTATTACCGGCAGACGGAATGAACCAACGCCTCTGATCCTGGGTCATGAAATTATAGGTGAAATTGTCGCAATGGGAGATGGAATAAGCACTGATGGTTTTGGGGATAGAATAAATCCGGGTGACAGAATATCATGGACAATAATGGCATCCTGTGGAACATGCTTTTTTTGTAAAAATGATCTTCCCCAGAAGTGCGTGAAACTACGCAAATATGGACATACTTGTTACAATGAGCCACCCTGTTTAACAGGTGGTTATGCCGAATACATCATTCTGTTTCCCGGAACAACCGTATTTAAAGTTCCTCCCGTATTAAGTGATGAAACAGCTACACCTGCAAACTGTGCATTGTCAACAGTGGTTAATGCTGTTGAATCAATAGATTTGAAAAGTGATGAGACGGTACTGATACAGGGTGCCGGATTATTGGGATTAAATCTGGTTGCCCTGGCAGCGGAAGCCGGAGCAAAAAAGATATTTATCAGTGATGTGATACAAAGCCGCCTGGATTTAGCAAAACAGTTTGGAGCAGATATCTGCTTGAATCTTAAGGAAATGACCCCTGAACAAATTGATCAGCAAATCCGTGATCATACAGGGGGGTATGGGGTGGATGTGGCCTTTGAAGTTTGTGGTGTGAAAAGTGTTGTTAAACAGGCCGTTCAGTCGCTGCGAATTGGGGGAAGATATCTTATTGCCGGACTGGTAACTCCGGGAAGTGACCTGGAAATTGACGGGAACCAGTTAACAAGAAAATACCTTACTGTTAAAGGTATACACAATTATCATCCGAAACATCTCGGAATGGCTTTGCAATTTCTCGAAAAGTATGCAAAGAAATATCCTTTTGATCAGTTAGTTGGTAAAGTTTTTCCTTTATCCGGTATTAATGATGCCATTGCAATGGCTGAAACGGGAAAATATACACGTATTGCCATTAAACCTTAAATCATTTGGCAGATAGTTTCCTATATGCTCTGATCAGCATGCTCTTTGCAGGAGCAAATGACACTTTATTTAAAAAACAGGCTGTTAGCGGTAATTCCCAAAGTCATTTTATGATGATAGCGGGAATGGTATGGTCTTCTGTTTTTATCTTTTCTGCAATTCTGAGCGGGAACGACATGCCAACATGGCTTACCATCAGGTGGACACTTACCATTGGAGCTTTATCTGCATGTGCAAATTATTTATTGATTTACAGTATGCGAAGACTGGAAGCAGGTGTCGCTTCAACTATTTACCGCCTTAACCTGGCAATTGCTGCAATTATTGCATTTGTTTTTTTATCGGAATCAATTAACATGTTAAAAGTGGCGGGACTAATATTTGCTTGTCTGTCTGTTTTTAGCTTTGCCCGTCATCAACAAATATCCATTCCTAAAGGAGCCTGGCTTGTGCTATCTGTCGTTCTGACAGCCAGCTTTTTACGGGCTGTGTATGGCGTTTCATACAAAGTAGCTTTAACTAATGGAGTGCAATACCTTTGGTTCCTTTCTGGTCCGGGCCTGGGGTGGATAGTACTGGGATCACTGGTGTCCTGTAATAAAGGTTCCATGAGAATCCCACCCAACACATTGGTAATGGGAATTATCTCAGGTTTTCTTTTATGCGGTCTGGTGTTTTTCTTTGCAAAAGCCCTGAAAGAAGGCCAGGCAAGTATTATCATCCCCGTATCACAGATGAGCTTCGTTGTGACGGCAATATTGGCATATTTATTTCTGGGAGAAAAATTTTCATTAAGGAAAATTATCGGACTGTGTTGCGCATGTATAAGTATATTGCTACTAAGTCAGAGTGGATAAAATAGTGCCGGAAATATTAATTTACATTATTAACATTTAATTATTGAACTTCTTGTATTGATAATTATTTTAATACTATTATTAACTCAAAAAAATCTTAAAATGAATTTGTTTAAAATGAATAATTATGTAACAAAAATTACTTCAGTTTTTCTGCTGATTTTATCGGTTGCAATACTTATTTCCGGGGTTACGTGGTGTAAACCTGAATTAGTAATTGAAAATCCTTACTCAGAAGTGAACTGGGAAAAATACAATCGTTATACAGCGAATTTACACACACATACGAGTCGTATCGGTGGTCACTTCAGTCCAAATGTAGTTGTGGATCGTTATCACGATCTGGAGTATAAAATATTAGCTGTTTCTGATCATAATATGGTGACTTATCCATGGCAAAAATTTTCTGATTTTAAAGCTACTCCCGGTACATACCAAAAATATGAAGAGGGAATTCTAAAAGACATTCCTTATGATGAAATTTTTAATTATGAAAACCGTGATCCTGATTCTATGGGAATGATAGCAATACAAGCAAATGAAGTATCCCAACATCATCATATGCTCAGTTATTTCAATGATCATCCGGGTGGAGAACTCAAAACCGAATCGGAAACTCTGCTGGCCATTGCTGAAAAAAACGGATTGGCAGTTCTGGCGCATCCCGGCTCATATAATGGCACCCGGCCAAACAGAAAGATATATCCAATAGATTGGTATGTAGATATTTATCAGCGTAACGAAAATCTTATTGGTATGGAGGTCTTTAACAATGGATTAAATTATTACCCGGGAAATTTCCACAGATGGGATTCCACCCTTACCTGTTTAATGCCTGACAGGCCTGTCTGGGGTTTTTCCAATGATGATTTTCATGGAGGTATCATGGGCCGGAACTGGAACGTATTTTTATTACCTGAACTATCAGTGGACCAAGTACGTTATGCAATGGAACATGGATTGTTCTACTATGTTTATGATCCCGAAGGTCATAAAGGTATCTCCCCGCCGGAGATATTATCTGTTGATGTAAACTCAGCAAAAGGAATCATTAATATTGAGGCCGCCGGATATGAATATATTGAATGGATATCAGATGGTGAGGTTATTTATAGGGGAAATCCTATTGTTTTAACTGATATTCCTGAGGTTGGCAATTATGTAAGAGCAGCCATTTACCAGTCTGAAAAAGGTGCGGTAACAGGAACTCAGCCATTTGGAATAAGGAGAAAAAAGTAATCGCTTCCTGCCTGTTCCATTTTGTTTTTAACTATTAAATACTATTTTTGTCAGATTGAAAATTTTTCTTACCAAAAATCAAAAATATGAATTTCCAGGCAGAAGAACTCAATCAAATTATCAGTAAAAACAGTCCTGTCATTTTTAATTTATTATCTGAACGGGGTAAAAAGGTTTACTTTCCTAAGAAGGGTATTCTGGGGCAGTCGGCTGAAGCCCGTGGAAAACGGATTGATGCCACCATTGGCACTGCCGTTGAAGATGACAGATCCCCGATGCGGCTTAAGTGTATTGAAAAAAACATCAATATTCCTCCTGCTGCAGCTTTCCCCTATGCTCCAAGTTATGGACGTCCGGATATACGCGCAAAATGGAAGGATATGATATATCAGAAGAATCCCGGATTAAAAGATATTGAACTCAGCCTGCCGGTAGTGACGAATGCCCTCACTCATGGCCTGAGTATATCGGGTTATTTATTTCTGAATGAAGGAGATGAGCTGATCATGCCTGATCTGAACTGGGATAACTACGGACTTATATTTGCCGAGGGTTATAATGCTGATATTAATACATTCAATACTTTTATCAATAATGAGTTTGATGTAGAGGCAATGAAAGATGCAATGAGGAAACGGGGAAAAGGTAAAAAAATTATACTGTTGAATTTCCCCAATAACCCGACAGGTTATTCGCCTTCAGTGGAAACAGCGAGGGCTATTGTGGCAGCGCTTAAAGAAGCTGCAGAAGCAGGCAATAAACTGGTTGTGTTGTGTGATGATGCATACTTCGGCCTTGTTTTTGAAGAGGGAATAGAACAGCAATCTGTATTTACATACCTTGCCGGTTTGCATGAAAATATTCTTGCAGTCAAGCTGGATGGTCCGACAAAGGAAGATTATGTATGGGGGTTCCGTGTAGGTTTTGTTACGTATGGAATTAAAGGGGGTAATACTGAATTATATACCGCATTGGCCGGTAAAACTGCGGGGGCGGTACGAGGAAATATCTCCAACGCATCCAACGTATCACAGTCCCTGCTTATGGCTGCATGGGGCAGTGATGAATACCAGCAGGAGAAACAACAGAAATATATCATCCTGAAAAACAGATATAATAAAGTGAAAGAAGTATTGGCCGGTGGAAAATATGACAAATATTTCAGGGCCTTTCCTTTCAATTCGGGTTATTTTATGTGTATTCAGATCGCTGATGGGCTTGCAGGAGACAAAATCCGACAGATACTCCTGAATGAATTTGATACCGGGGTGATCTGTTTTGGTAATATTCTAAGAATAGCATTTTCTGCGGTTGCTGAACGCGATATACCTGATCTGTTTGAGAATATTTACAAGGCTTGTGGGAAGGAGGGGATGAGGGGATGATGTAGGGGAGTTATTGTAATTGAGTAATTGATTAATCGATTATTTGAGTAATTGATTAATCGATTATTTGAGTAATTGAGTAAATGAGTAATTGAGTAAATGAGTAAATGAGTAATTGAGTAATTGAGTAATTGAGTAATTGAGTAATTGATTACACCGGTTTTATTGCTGCCTTCTTCAACGCTGTCCGGCAGAAAAAGCCGGACAGGTCTGGCTTGGTTGATAATGGAATAACAATTTTTTATATATCACCAAAATCTTTGCAAGTTGTAATACCTGGCTCTGCCACCTGTCATCTGAAGCTGTTGTGAAAGATGAGCGTTGAATAGGGAAAAGAAAGGGATCAGGGGATCAGAGTAATGAGTCCTGAAATAGGTGAAAGGGTT